>OKWA01000138.1_pt1 | contig 53933 bp, 50 predicted proteins | sample 1606861 | NCBI WGS metagenome assembly OKWA01 (sample SAMN03281007, study PRJEB24777) | human gut metagenome | isolation source: fecal sample PR166 from 1 month old female Malay infant, vaginally... | reverse complement strand
CGCTCGAAGGAGAGGTTAATGGAAAGCAAAGTAGTAGTTCCGGCGGAAGGTCAAAAAATCACCCTGCAAAACGGCAAACTGAACGTCCCTCACAATCCGATTATCCCGTTCATTGAAGGTGACGGTATCGGCGTTGACGTTACCCCAGCGATGCTGAAAGTGGTTGATGCCGCCGTTGAGAAAGCCTATAAGGGCGAGCGTAAAATTTCCTGGATGGAAGTTTACACCGGTGAGAAATCAACCCACGTCTATGGCCAGGACGTCTGGCTGCCAGCTGAAACCCTCGATCTGATTCGTGACTACCGCGTTGCTATCAAAGGTCCTCTGACCACCCCAGTCGGCGGCGGCATTCGTTCTCTGAACGTGGCGCTGCGCCAGGAGCTGGATCTTTACGTCTGCCTGCGTCCGGTACGTTACTACCAGGGCACCCCGAGCCCGGTTAAACACCCGGAACTGACCGACATGGTTATCTTCCGTGAAAACTCAGAAGATATCTATGCGGGTATCGAGTGGAAAGCCGACTCTGCGGAAGCAGACAAAGTGATCAAATTCCTGCGCGATGAGATGGGTGTGAAGAAAATTCGCTTCCCGGAACATTGCGGCATCGGCATCAAGCCGTGCTCTGAAGAAGGCACCAAACGCCTGGTGCGCGCCGCGATTGAATACGCGATCACCAACGATCGTGATTCCGTCACTCTGGTGCACAAAGGCAACATCATGAAGTTCACCGAAGGCGCGTTCAAAGACTGGGGCTACCAGCTGGCTCGCGAAGAGTTCGGCGGCGAGCTGATCGACGGCGGCCCGTGGGTGAAAATCAAGAACCCGAACACCGGCAAAGAGATCGTGGTGAAAGACGTGATCGCCGATGCGTTCCTGCAGCAGATCCTGCTGCGTCCGGCGGAATACGACGTTATCGCCTGTATGAACCTGAACGGCGACTACATCTCTGACGCCCTGGCGGCACAGGTTGGCGGTATCGGTATCGCCCCGGGCGCTAACATCGGCGACGAGTGCGCGCTGTTCGAAGCGACTCACGGTACTGCGCCGAAGTATGCCGGCCAGGACAAAGTGAACCCGGGCTCCATCATCCTGTCCGCAGAGATGATGCTGCGCCACATGCAGTGGTTCGAAGCCGCAGACCTGATCGTCAAAGGCATGGAAGGCGCTATCGCCGCCAAGACCGTGACCTATGACTTTGAACGTCTGATGGAAGGCGCTAAACTGCTGAAATGTTCAGAGTTTGGCGACGCGATTATCGCGAACATGTAATCTGGCCCCCAGATTATGTCAGAACGGGAACCTGGTGGTTCCCGTTTTTATTATTAGTTTTCGAACGGTTATCAAAATTTTATCAAAACAAGTTATCAAAACCCCTCCCGAAAAACCTCACAAGGCCACCGTTGTCCACCCCTTCCCACGATCATCATGGTACCTATCCGTTTGTTGTTGAGTTTTATGTCCAAGTAAATCTTTCGTGTTTATACCTTGGGCTTTATATAACCGCTCGGAAAGCGATCTTTGTTCATGGAAAGTTGCCGGTGTACCTTGTCCCCAGTCAATATCTGCACTGTCTCTTGCCTTGCTGAAATTCATGGTCAGTGTTCTGGGTTTCACCTGTGCTCCTCGCTCAGCCTGTGAGGTGGTTCTAAAGAAATGAACCAAATAAGGGCTTACTGCATAATCCCGGCAACGACTGATTACATCTCGGAGGCTCCAGTTGATTGCGTTGCAACGCAGAGCTAATGGTATAGCGATTTTGCTTCCGGTTTTCTCTTGCTCAACGTGTAGATGATCGTCCCAGATGTCCGAGAATTTCATACGGGATATATCACCTAGTCGCTGTCCTGTTACTATGGCTAAAAGCATGGCGTTCCCCATGTATTTGTGATTTTCATCGGCTATATCAAAAATCTTTTGCCATTCCTCAAGAGTGAGGCGCTGGCGAGTGATCTTTCTACGAGGTTGTTTAGTTGCTAGTGCAGGGTTATAACCAGGAGGTACTTCTCCCGCATGCTGAGCTTCTTTAAAAACATCTATTAGGACAGAGCGAATGACCTGAGCCATTCTGGGTTGTCCCTCCGCTAAATATTCATCAAGAATTTGCGCAACATCTCGAACATTGACAGCGGATATTAATTTCATTCCTACCCGTTCCTTAAGCAGAGATACTGGTTTTGCTTTTTGTTTGATAGTGTTTTCTTTAATATCTCCGGACTTCAATCTTTCCTGCTGAATCTTCCAGTAACGTTCAAGCCAGGTGTTAGTTGATATTGATTTTCCTGAGTTGGTGGAAATTCTGTCAGTGATTGCCATTATCTGGCGGGTTTGTTGTTCCGCCAGTCTTTTATTTGCTTCAATAGCTATTGCCGTGGCCTCTGCTTCGTCTGTTCCTAGACTATGAAACTTACCAGTTATCGGGTGCTTATAACGCCAGTATACTTTATTAACCTTTCTGCTGAAGAGCGGGTATAAATTTGGAATAGATATATTATTTTTACGTGGTCTGGCAGCCATCGTTCAAAATCCTCTGCAAAAGAACAGGGTCGCTTTTCTTTACTACAGGAGTGGTCAATGTACCGACCAACTCAGCATCCTCCCTGACGCGCCAGAATCGACCTTCTTTTTTGGCTGGGGGAGAAAACATATTCTGTTTAGCATAATTCCTGAGAGTGGAAACACTTGGAGGATTGCTTCTGTATTTCTCGTTTGCCCACTCTTCAAGGGTTAACATCTGGAGCATATGTTTTACCTCATCATGGCCCATTGCTGGGCCAGTATCTGAAAATACAAAATCAGTTTTGCATCAATTTTTGCAGCACCTGATTGCCGGCAATTATTCGCTGCCAGATCGCTGATACATAGCGGGCCTGATGAATAGCATCAGCGAGGGCATTGTGACGAGACCCTTCAAACGGGATCGTTGTTTTGGGGTCGAAGCTAATGGCTTGGCCGAGCTCTACCATTGTTCGTACGTCCCGATCGTTCCAGTATTCCCACGGATAATCTTCAGCAATGCAATCGTAAGAAGAACGCAGAATAGAGTTGTCGAATGACGCACCGTTACCCCATACCTGCGCCTTTTTGCTCCCACCAGCGACATTATCAGAAACAAATTCTCTGAACTGGAGTAATGCATCCTGCAACGGGATAGCATCATCATTTACGATCGCAGAGCGTGCTTCGGAGGACTGCTTAAGCCACCAGATAACAGTAGATGGATCGATTACGGCGCCCCAGTTCACTGAGGATTCAAGGCATACGACTTTATAGAAACTTTCTCCAATAGAGCCGGTTGCCGGGTCAAAAACAACCGCACCAATAGCGACGATAGGGGCGTTATGTTTTTTACCCATGGTTTCCAGATCAACCATAACGTGAACATAATCAATTGGCTGATCTTCCTCCTTATTATGATGACCGGATTCAATATCTACAGAATCCGTTTGATGAACAACTTCATCTGTTTTTTCTTTTTGGTTAACCTTGCCCGTAACGTCAACAAGACCTTCAATGGAAAATACTCCGTCCCCAATTTTTGAAACTTCAGGCTGCCTGGTCTTGGTAAGGTCTTCGGTTACCCACTTCGGATCCGTAGGGTCGCTAACCCCTTCAACATATTCGCCGCGCTCGGCGGCCAGAACCTGATTAGCGTCCGGACGTTGCTTTTGAGCCTCTTTTACCAGTTCGGCACCAACTGCTTTAATGTCGGAGGAGAGTGTTTCCAGTTTTGCGCTGCTATCCTCTCCGGCGATTACTTGGTTTGTTGCATCCAGAGTGACTGCAGCAGATGGAATATGTCCCGCCTTGGTAAGCGTCTCAGCGCTCGGGGTATCATGCTTATGTTCAGTCAGATTCGCGTTGATGTAGCCACGCAACCGATCTGGAAAAGGAGTTATTCCACTGGATGCTTCCCTGATCAGTGCAAAAATCGCTGCACGGGAATAATCAAGGATGCCTGGTGTGCTCCGTAATGCTGCAGACCATTCTTTAAATGGACTTTCTTTCTTCTGTACTATTTCCTTCGCGCGGCGGTGGACTGATGCCGGAAAATTATAGATGTCAAAATCCATAGGCATCGTTGCAAGAGCGATCTCTATATCCAGAGTATCCAGCGAATGCTGATAATCCGGATTGCGGTCAGTTTTGTTACCGCCGCCAGCATTGGCGCCGGCATCGGTTTTGTTTATTGAGGTGATATAGTTTCCAGCAGCCCATTCCTTTGTAAGGATCCCGCGGTCAATGTGCGACGTTTCAAGCCACAATTTGGCGAACTGAATTTGCTTGCCGAGCTCATGGCGTTTCCCCACAGGAAATACGCTCTTAAATGCACTGGTAAATTTCCACAGGCCAGGCATATCATATTTTTTAAGCTCCGGAATATTTTCTGCCGTCAGCAGTAGATTCTGCACACCGTGATTATCCGTATCCATTTCCATCGCTGAAAGGCGGTTACGATGAGGAATGCTAATGTGATACACGTGACGCTCGTCGGCCATATACTGGGCAAGCAGCTGCGTGCGGAATGACATTTCCGCCAGGTTGAAGAGTGCTTCTTCATTGTTCGAATAGTCCTCTTCATCGCTATTTGCAGGAGAGATATCGTTTTCTGGTTTACTGGAGGGCTGTGGTTCAGCAGCCGCTGGCGCAACGATTTTTTGCCATGTCAGCCCGTCTTCACCACCAAGCTCGTAGCGATCGCACCAGGTGTCATCCAGTACACCTTCTTCCGGTAAGTCATCAACGATGAGCCAGTTGGTGCGGATCGGCAGCTGATGGCTGGCGCCGCGGCCAACGTTAATTTCAGCGTCTTCCAGGATGTCCAGGATTTTGCGCTCGGCGCGAGAATCGGATTTAGCAGAGAACCAGCAGAAGAGACTTTTCGCTTCGTTTGCTTTTGCCTTCGCTTTAATGAGATACGGGTAGTTGTTCATTGCGTTTGGGCTCCTTTGGATTGTAAGATACCCGGCAGCTGATGGCAGCCGCCCTGGTGGTGGTCATTGGTCAAAACTCGATTCCGGAAAGCTTTGGTCGGCTGACCGGGTACTTAACCCGCCTTGCGCGGGTTTTGTGCTTTATGGGGCTGGCGAATCGCCCCGCAGCAGCTGTGATACGCGAACGTCGTCAAGCGCTCGCAGGATAGGCTCAAAAGTTTTATGGGCTGGCAGTTTAGATACCGCAGTGATCACTTCTGTAACGGTGATGTCATCGCCGCGGGGGCTATAACCACCACCTGGGCCACGCTGTGAAATTACCAGGTTACCCGCCCGCAGCTTTTTGAAGATCTGCTCAAGGTATGAAGTAGACAGCTTTGACTCTTTACTGATGGCCGTCAGTGAAACGGGCGAGCCGTCATAGAGCTTATTCAAAGTGGCGGCGGCCTGGACAGATGCCAGAACGCGTTTCATTCCAAATTCCATAATCACTTCTCCGGCCGTAACGGCCATTGGTCAAAACTCGATTCAAAAACTCACTGCAGGCCGTTGGTCGTCAGCCATGTTTTGTGTATTTCGGTAGGGGAGGCACTGGCCCTGTACTTTTTGTTCATCGGCGTTGCTGTTGCAACTGGCCTCTGATGGATAAACACCGATCAGAACATCAGAGCATTCACCAGTAAGAGCACACACGCTGATGACAAGGGCAAACAGGGTATTCATGCCTCAGCCTCAGGGTTTCCTTTCTGCGCCAGCAAGTAACACAGCTGGCGTAGTCTCACCTCGAACCAGTTCAGGCGGGTCGCCTGGTTGCCGGTAGGTACTCGTGCAAAATCCTTCATAGTTATCTCCAGTTAACTCAGTATTAGGATGTGGTTTTGCAATGCGGCGCCGGGTGCCTCCCGGTGACGGCAGCCAGTTAACAACTACCGCCGACAACTTTTTCCCCACAACATGTGAATAACCGCCATTTTTTTTTTTTAACTGTGCCGCGTGCGCATAGCCGCATTCACCGCATTGCAAAACCTACTAGTCGTGATGCCTGTCTTTTCACCACTTCAGGCTCGGTGGTATTCTTGGCGCTCTCACACAGCCAAATAAAAGAGAGCAAAATGTCTCGTAGTCCTATACCTGTCTTCTGGTACGAAAATCCCGCTCACTATGAAGAATTCCAAAAAATCCTTTCAGATGCTTACGTCCTTCCCTTTGACTACCACGACTGGCGTATCCGCACCGATAGCATGGTGGAGCGCTACGAAAACAGCGGTATCCAGGCTGTGAAGGTGGTAGCCAGCACTTACGATTTCATCACCTGGTGCCAGGCCCATGGACGTGATATCAGTACCAAAAGCTGCAATGATTACGCGGTCTCCGAATCGGGCCTCCAAATCCTGCGCGACAGAGAGTTTGATTGGGGAGACGAGTAAAAAGTAAATTTTCCCTATCTTGGATATATCTATTCTCATAGCGATGTCCTATCTCATGCCTGTAACGCCGGCCGGCGGAACGTTATAACCTGCTGCGAATTCTTCTTATCGTCATCTCATCCGGTGTTTCGTATGCCGCCGGCAGCTACTTCGTGGGCTTCCTGCCTCGATGACTGAATTTGTAATATCAGACTACAAATAAATATGTCAGTTATCAATGTTTTTATGACACAAAAAATGGATATGATTGTTTTTGTGTGAGATTTGGTGATTTTTGGGTATAAAAAAAGCCGCTGTTAGCGGCCTTCTCAGTGGCAAGATTTAGTCTTTTTCGAATGGAGGGGGGATTTTTCGCTTACTCAGGAACTCAGCCATAAACCGATCTAACTCTTCCAGTCGCGTTCTCGCTAGTTCAATAAATCTGTCCTGCTCCACTTCAGGAAGTTGATCAAATACTTCTAATAACTCTAATTGCTTCTGATTTAGTACTGTTTTGCTGGCTGTGACAGCCTGTAATGAAGACTCTTCTTCATCCGTCATAAAGAACCAATACAGTGGTTTTCCAAGTGCTTGCGGGAATAACTCTAACTTTTCCTTTCGCGGGAAGTTACCTGTATTGCACCAGTTACTGACTGTCTGAGAGTTTACACCCACTCGCCGGCCTAACTCAGATTGAGATATACCAGCCTCATCAAGAGCTCTTAACAGCCGTTCTTCGAAGTTCATATTCGCATCCAAATCAAACCAGTAACCAAGCATACAAAGTTTCTTAGTACTTGTGACTGATTAAGTTTCTTGACATTGACAAATTATTTATCAAATATGTGACAAATTTTTAGGAGGAAACATGCAAGAAACCGTTCAAAAGAAAATCATTTCCCTTTGTGGCAGTCAATCTGAACTAGCTCGCCGTTTGGGGAAGAATTCTCAAACAGTATCGGTTTGGTTTCGAACTCAGGTTGCAAGTACTGAGGTACTCAACGCATGCAGGGTTCTGGATTGGCAAGTAACGCCTCATGAGCTTAGACCCGATCTTTACCCAAACCCGACTGACGGACTTCCAAAGGACTAAACATGCAAACCATATCTTTCAAAAATCATACTTCTATGTTGGGTATGCAACAGAAAACGGAAAATCAGTATTCACCACGGCGTCGGGACAGCGTTAAGTGCCGGACCATCTTTGCAGCAGTTCGTGAGTGGGAGGCAACCTTACCCGGGCGCGCGCAGGAGCACGTCGCACAGCTGGTGGCCGAACAGTGGGAGAAACAAGACGGTCGCGGCATCAGCGTTAATAAACAAAATCTGTACCGCTACCTGAAAAACGAATCTGGATCAGAGAAGTACACCAGTTACGTCATGCAGCTTTCAGGAGCGATCGCTGATGCAATGCCTATTGAGATTGCGCGCAAACACGGATTGAAACGTGGATTGACTGAAAGCGAGCTGGTGGCTCAAGCAATCAAAGAGTGTAGCGAAGCGCACCAGGCAAAATTGCTTGGCGCTCCGTTGCAAAAGTTAGAGCGTGAAATTCGGGAGGCAGCAATTGCACTTTTTAACATGCTTCCTGCAGATGCGGCGGGACCACTACTGGCGAGCATAAGCGCCGTAGCGCCACAGTTTTTTTAATCGAGTTTTGACAATGAGTACCGTACAGAAAATAGGGGGGCTTCATGAGCATTGATGCAATGCGATGGGCCAAAAAAGTCAAGACAGGGAAGTCCTCTGCAAAAGCTGTTCTGACCTGGATGGCCGACATGTGCGGAGCTGATCTCTGTGCTTTTCCATCCATTCCTGCGCTGGCTGAAGCAACTGAGCTGGATAAGAAAACGGTCCAGTCGAGCCTGCAGTATCTGGTTTCGATCGGGCTTATTGAAGATACAGGTGAACGGCGTGGAAAGACTAAACAAATCCCGGTTTACAGGCTTCTTGGTGTGGAAGAAAGCGTTGCCGAAATTGAACACACCCAAAAACGGGAACATTACCAAAAACGGGATCGTTTAAACACACCCGAAAACGGGGTTGTTACAGCAGAAAAGGCACCCGAAAAAGGGACTGTTTCCTGTACACAAAAAAAACAAACGATCCCGTTTTTTCCGTCAAACGATCCCAAAAACGGGATCCGGAATCTACCAGAGGAACCAAAAGATATAACCCCCACACATAGGGTTTTGGTCGGACCAGTTGTGCCTGACTATCCGAATCAACCGGGAATAGTTCCTGGTGAAACACAAGCATTCGGAAAATTTGCGATGTATTTCGGGTGGAAACCTTCCGAGGATTTTCCCCGACTGGCAACGATTTGGGGAATGCCATTAAGACCGGGGATAAATCTTGCTGCCGAGTTAAGCAGCTTCATCGCGTACTGGCAGGCTGAAGGCAGGGCGTTTCACCAGGTCCAGTGGGAGCAAAAACTAGCAAGACATCTTAACCGTGCGGAAGTCCGCCAGAAAAAACCAGTGAATGGGGGTAACGATCATGTGGGAGTACGAGCAGAGCCAGCAGCATCCAGAGCTGTTCAACAGATTCGAGCCGCCCGTGAGCAACGGTTGCGAGTTGCAGGAACAGACGGCCGTAGAAACGGCGTGGCGCCTATGGGAAGTGATGGGCGAAATCTTTTCGAACCGATGGATCCTGAAGAACGGAGAGGAACCATCAGAGCTCTGGATCGCTCAGATTGGGTCGATGAGTGAAGCCCAGATTACGCTGGTTTGCCGGCAGTGCATGGAGCGTTGCGCCGCGGGCAGCACATGGCCGCCGGATCTCGCTGAGTTCGTTGCGCTGGTATCTGCCAGCGGTGCTAACCCATTCAGTCTGACATCCGATGCAGTGATGGCGGAGTACAAACGCTGGAGAAACGAGTCTTACCGATATTCGGGAAGCGACAAATACCCATGGAAACAGGATGTTCTGTATCACATTTGCATTGAGATGCGCAGAACTGGAGTTGAGAGGAACCTGACGGAGGGAGAGCTGAAAAAACTGGCAGAAAACTTACTCACGAAATGGACCAAACACCTGGCTAACGGGTTTTCGATTCCCCCGATTCGTCGGCAGTTGGCAGCACCGAGGCATCCAGCAGGGCCGACGCCAGCGCAGGTTCTGATGGAAGAGTACAAACGCCGCAAGGCGGCAGGTTTAACCAAGTAAACGAGTTTTGACCATGACCAAACAATCAAAAACCAAAGTAACCAAAGCACAGATGGTGCTTGCTATCGTTAGCAGGACGCCAGAATGCGTCCTGCAGGATGTCTGTGATGCGCTGGACTTGCAAGCCAGTACAGCTGGTAACTTGCTGCGGCAGCTACATGCCGCGGGAAAACTCCATCGTACCCATAACGGCTGCCAGTACGTCTATCGAGTGGTTGCAGGCGTTGAGGTTCCCGATGTTGCCCTGCCGCAGGCTGCAACACAATTATCTGAAGAAGATGTGAAAAAAGTCCAGGACGCACTGTCCCTGGCGAAGACGCTGGAAGACAGAAAGCTGTGGCGCCGGGCTGCGACTGTTTACACATCGACGCTTGGGATGGCTACAACAGCAAACGAACTCTGGTTGCTTGCCAAAATGCGTAACCGCTGCCTGCGCAATGCGGCGAGGTGCTGATTATACCTTAAATAGAATCAACAGCAGCTGGTACGGGATGTCAAAGCTAAGTTTAATTATACCGGGGTGAGGCAAAGCTGAGATGTCCGCTGAGTGCCATAAGCGGACATTACTCGCTTAGTTTATGTGATATCGACTAGTATCGCGGATAGCTTATAACAAAAATATTACAACTTGAACTAGTATTTCATTTGGGTTAGTAGTTGCGTTTCCCTGCTCTCTCATACTACATTATTCACATACGCGATTTACCTCAGCTTAAACATTATATCGGGAAATCATAATGACAGATACCAAAAGCGATTGGGGCTTTTCAGTTCGCAATTTTGATGATCATGAAACGCAACAATTTTTAAGGGGCATCCTTATCCAGGACTCATGTGTACCTTTCTTAGGAGCTGGTTTTACTCGAGGAGAGAAAGCAAGACATAAGGCCGTTCCTGGGGGGGGCGAATGGATGGAGATAATGCGACAACAAATAAAAAAGTCCCCTGTTACAGAAAAGCCATCCGATGAAGAATTAAAAAACTTTAACTTTCAGGAACTTTCAGATATTTACTTTAGGGATAAAATAGTTTCATTGGAAACTATAAAGTCCGATGTTAATAACTGCTTTACACATGTAAAGATAGATAATGAATCAAAATTAAATTTCTTATCAGTTGACTGGCCATATATTTACACTCTGAATATTGATGATGGTATTGAGCGGGCTATAGATGGTGTAAAAGTATTACCTTATCGAGAATTCTCTAGATATGAACAGCGTCGATATGTATATAAACTACATGGGGATGCAGAAGATGTGATGACTGCTGCAAATCACGACGATTTAAGGGTAATATTTGGCAGGGGAGACTACATTAATAGCTTAAATACCAACAAGTATTTAATTAGCGGATTAATCAATGATTTTTGTGAGAAGAATATTATTTTTATAGGTTGTAGTCTTACTGATGAATTAGATATTGCATATGCACTAGCTAATCCTGAATTCACAAATAAAGATATCAACACTGCTCGTATTTTTATTACTCAAGAACCCTTAAATAGTTATGCGGATAAAAAGAAGTTAAAATCATACGGCATAACAGATGTAATTATAACTGATTATTCTAACTTCTACGATTTTGTAGCATCTGTTGCACATACAGAAGAGCATCAGTTACCTGCCATAGAATCTTTCCAGTATGTTAATAATAACGAATCTTTTAATGGGAAAAATTTTGCTTCATATTTATTACAAAGTGGATGGAATCAAGAAAGAAATCCGGGGGCTGTTTCCGTTCCTCGAGTGGTCGAACAAAGGGTTCTTGCTAGAATAAATGAACCACTTATTGTTATTTGGGGCAGAAGATTTTCTGGTAAATCTACCATTTTATTTAGGATTGCGGAAAAAATAAGAACACGCAAACGTTATCTTATACATTCAAAAAAATCAATGAGTATAAGAGCCTTTAATGATATATTTAAAATCAAGGATTCATTGATAGCAATTGACTCAGGATCAATTCATTTTAATCAACTTAAAAGTATATCTCAAAAAACAGATATTCTGAGAGAAAATAATACAACTATTGTCCTAACTGTTTCTAGAGCTGATTTAAATGCTTTTGGTAGTGACTTTGAGGAAGAGGCTATACAGCTCCAATCTCGACTATTTGGAAATGAGATTCAGGACATCAACAAACTGCTTGATACTCAAGGTTTGCAGCGGTGGGATGGGAGAGATAGTATTTTAGATAACATCTTTTCACTAGCTAAATCACCAATCGTAAAACAAATACTTAACACTCAATCAAAATTGGAAGACCGCATTATTAGCATTTTTAACCAAAGAATTGGGGATGAAAACGTAACTGAATCAAGTAAGTTAGAGTTTTCGCTCCTTTTTTATCTAGTTAGCAGAGAGAAAATATTTTCTTTAGTACATCGCGAACTTATCCGTAGTTATGGGTTAGGATACTTACTAAATACACATTTAGGTAATTTTGCTAAAAAGTGGGCCCCATTTATTGAGTATGAAAAGACGGATATTATTAGCGCCAGAGCAGAAAAATCCGGCTATGTTACTGTTTGTAACTCATATGCTTGGATACAGCTTGCTGTAAGCATTTTCTCTGAGAAATTAGGTGTCAAAAGAACAGCTTCTTTTATAGCTGAATTATACCAATGCGTATGTTCAATAGATCAAGGAGCGCACAAGATTATCATGTTTGATAATCTTAATGCCATTTATAGTCCGACTATGCATACTAACCATGATTGGTGTAAGAAAATGATTACATCAGTTTATGAAGAGCTCGTTACGTATTGCGCTCAAGATCCTGATTATTGGTTACAAAGAGCGAAAGGCATTTACTATCTCTCCGACAGAGAAGATGAACTTCGTATTGCAATTGAATATTGTAAAAAAAGTATAGTTGAAAGATCAATCAAGACTCGTATCAACGCAAAGCTCACCAAAGCTAATTTATTGGGTAAGCTTTGCATGATTACGAATTATATTAATGAAGAAGATGTTTCTGATGCAATTCAAGCATATGCTGATGCAATTAATGATCGTGATTCCAATAGCTCATACATTGATGGACTCTTAAAAAAGAACAGATATGGTTTTGGATATATGAAAAAAGTCTGTGAAGAAGCAAGCAAGAAGATAGCTTTGCTTCCTAAAAAGGCAGATATTGGCCTGATACAGCATTATATAAACAATGCATAGATATTTTCAATATATAGTTTATTATCATTGGATTTTTAAAGCGCGCCTTTTACAGGGCGCACTTTATTCACTTATAATTTCATTAATGGGCATATTACCAGGCGCAGAAACCTTGCGAGGGTAGGGTTAGCCCGCCTTTGCTGTTGAGAAAGGTGGTTTAATTTGCACCCGACATTACTCTCATTGATTAACGTACGGAGTGGAGATTACTGCGGTCCACAGTTCTGATAAACAGTGAAAGAGAAGGCCTGCGTAAAGAAAAAAGGTGTCGTAATGCGTGATGAAATTACCTTACGACAGAACTGGCGGTGATTTACGGCGCCGGGCGGATTCCGGACGCTGTGAGCCCACTCATTCCTACGAAGCCTTATTCTGCTGTACCTCAGGCCATATGATAGCCTGCGCAACAATCACATCCTGCCCATTAAACGTCGCGGCGGGGGAACCATACAGTTGATAACCAAGCGCCAGTGCTTCTGAAACCCGATGACAAAATTTAGCGTCATCCTTACCTGTCAGGAGACGATAACGAGGAAGAGCATCCGGAGGTTCATGGCCCTTATTTTTTATTTCTGGGTTGCTAATGGTAGTGCTCCTCTTCAATTTTAGTCTTTTTGGCTCTGTCGTTGTTTTTATCTTCACAAAACCATAAAAAATCATGATGGTCAATATGGCCCATGCGTCCAGGGGAGTCCTCCCGGGCCCTGGACGTCCCCTGTGTGCCAAGAGCGGAATCTGGTGCGCCAGAGATCCTGAAAAAAAATGATGGTTTGTTTTGCAGGGATACTTACAAAAGCATGTGACCGGGTGCTGCCATTTGTGTACTGACTATCTTAATAAATTCGAGTGTACGCCAGAGGTAGCAACTTTTCTTATCAAAGGTGTTGATCACCACAAAAATGACTGTATCCCTGTGATAGCGGATTTCGTCCTTTGTGGAGAAAAGATCAATCTAAACATGAGCATGGGTTTGCGAAAAGTGGCATTAAACGCTTGAACATTTCATCTAACAAGTATACTGTTTATTTATACAGTATTTGCATGAGGAGCTAGTTATGAAAGTGGAAATCACAATTGATCGCCAAAAAAAATTGCCGGATGGCGCTGTGCCTGCTCTGGAGAAGGAGCTACTGCGGCGATTGGATCAAAACTTTAATAACTGCAGTCTTGTGATTCGTCGGGCCAGCTCTGATGGGTTGACCGTGCTTGGTGGAATGGACGGAGATAAAAAACGAGTAGAGGAAATCCTGCAAGACACTTGGGAAAGCGCTGATGACTGGTTCTGTTAAGTTGAGGTCCAGTGGCTTGCCTGGTTTATTTTGAGGATTTTGCTGTGAGTAAAAAACAAGAAATGCCGAACACCGGCTATGCAATTATCAGATGCGACGATGGGGTGATAGTTGCTCGTCTGACATCCTTTCCTGTGTGTGAGCGCGCTCTGATGTACCGGCGCGGCGACACTGTTTCGTTTATGCCTTTGCAGCCGGATGAGATCGTGGGGACTCTCTCTCTTTTTTCACAGATGATTGAAAAGGCTAAGTCTGGAGTTGGTTACCAGGTTCCCCCTGGTTCTGTTACAATCCCGTCATAGGCCTGAACAACCTATACCTGCTGCGTCACGGAGAGAAGCCATGACGCAAACCCCCGAAGTATCAAAATCCCATCAGACTGGTGCTCCTTCATCGAGCGCCGGTTTGCTTTCGTCTTCAAAACTAACTTTTCGACAGCAGGAAGTTTTCGATCTGCTGGTGGCCTACATCAATCAGCATGGCTACCCACCTACGCTATCTGAGCTGGCCGATATGCTCGGCGTTAGCTCGTCTAATGCGGTCCTGTTGCATCTGCGTGCGTTAGAGAGAAAAAATTTTATAAAACTCTCTCGCCGTGTCTCCAGAGGAATTTCCATCTTCGGGCGAAAGGAGCCTATGCTCGCCGTGCAGCTGCTGCAGGAAATGATCGCTGAAGAACCCGGAGCGCGGGAAAGAGCGATTGAGTTTTTGCGACTGTTCGGTGATCAGCCATGAAGAAAAGTTGGTTTTTACACGAGCAGCTTTCAGAGACTGAGGCTACAGAGCTGGTGGAGCGATACCGTAAAAATAACTGTGTGGTTGAGAAGAGCTTATCCAGAGACTTTGCATCGTGGGAGATCCGCGTGTTGTTGCCGGAATCGAAGAAGCCGCCCCGGATTGACAGGACCTACATACAGAAGGTGTGGAGGGACTGATGCGAGCTTTGCTTAACGTGGATATTGCACGCCATCTTGGAATTGTGCTGCTTAAGCCGGGTAGTGAATTAATGCCGTTATTCGGTGCCGGCCGAGTTCTTGTTGAAATGCCGCCGGCAAGCATGAAAAAGATACCCAGTGGACGTCTTCCTGATGCCCGGCAGCCGTTGCGGGATGATATGGGGATCAGACCTTTTTTCATGAAGAAGGCAGTTATCACTGCAGCTGGTGGGGTTAGTGCCCTCGAGTCATGGTTGCGTAGGCAGGTTAAAAACTGTCAGTGGACACATTCCGATTACCATCACCATGAGCTCGTCCCGTTTCGCCATTCGACGGGTGTAATAATCGCATGCTGGCACTGTGATAATGAGCTGAAAAACCAAACGGAACAAACCCTCGATCAACTGGTAGGTGTTAACAACGCTGACTGGGTAATCGACACTGCCCGCATCGCGCTTGGTCTGGACGCTCAGCGCTCATTGTCACTGGCGGAGCTATGCTGGTGGGCGGTAGGCGCCGGGATTGGCGATGAAATTACAGAAGAAATGGCGCGCCGATCCCTGCGTATTAAAGACGATGGCATTAAATCGGCTTACAGGGAGAGTGAGATTGTTCCGTCGGTACCGGCCACCAGCATTCTTGCTCCCCGTCTCGAAAAAGCAATCAAGCCAACGGCGATAACCACGCCGGGCAAACCTCTGGTTCCTGTGAACGTCGATCCTGTTGCACCGGCGACACTATTCGCGAGACCTAAGCGGAGCCGATGGTTATCAGCTGACTTTATCTCATGGGTTAAAAAACAGCCGTGTATGTGCTGCGGGCAGCCGGCAGATGATGCACACCACCTTATTGGCTGGGGGCAGGGCGGCGTAGGCACAAAGGCCCACGATATTTTTACGATCCCATTATGCCGCAAGCACCACCGCGCTTTGCACCATGACCCTGCCGCTTTTGAGCGTGAATACGGCACCCAGCCGGTATTGATCATTAAATTGCTGGACCGGGCATACTCGCTCGGCGTTCTTTCCTGAGGAGCTTTAAAAATGAGAGATATGTACGAAATATTGGACCGTTGGGGAGCTTGGGCGGCTTCTGACAATAGTGGTGTTGACTGGCAACCCATTGCTGCTGGGTTTAAAGGTTTGCTACCTCATGGAAAGAAAACACGCCAGCAATGCGATGATGATGAAGGTATCATGATTGACGGTTGTGTAGCGCGATTGCGGAAATATAAGCCAGAAGAGTATGAGTTAATTATTGCTCATTTTATTATCGGAATCTCCTTACGTAGCATCGCTAAGAAACGTAAATGCTCTGATGGTACCATCAGGAAAGAATTGCATAAGGCCATGGGGTTTATTAATGGGTGTTTGTACATGATTAGCTAAGTTTTAGTAGGAGCCGTATGTTTATTCTAGGCTCCTAATTTCAAAGGTCTTTATGCTTTGAATTTAATTTTGGTTTTTCATCGTGCATTTTATCTATCATAAAATACATGCCAAGTATAGTTGTGCATATAATATTTGCGATTATGAATAAATAAATGACAACGAAGATTATTTTTACCCAGCATATTTTTGCCCATTGGGCACTACTCAATGTTGGGGACAATAACTGGAGTCCTCCACCTATTAAGTACATGATTATGCTTGCAAATGCCAAATATCCAAATAGATACGTAAGAAATTTCCTTCTTGTTAAATCCTTTCCTTTTAATGTGGGTGGGGTTCCATCCATAATAGAGTCCATGCCTGATTTCTGGAATGTGGCAACGGCAGCCATAGAAGCTATATAAAAACCTGATAGTATTTGCAATATTCCATTGATAACGGAAATTAAACCATCTTTTGCAATTATTGGGACCGGTTTGTCTAAAGAAAATATGAATGCTGCAATTGCTAAAGAGGCTATTAGAGGTATATATATGTCAAACACTCTTTTTTCTGGGTGTTCTATTCGGATGTAATCAACAGGAGTTAATATTTTTTTGAAAGCCCCCATAATCATCCACCTCCTTTGATTAAAAATGTTATTTTAGCAGTAAAGCCTTCATTTTTCCAGCAAGCTGAGTATGGATGCTTTTTTCACAGGTTTCAATTTGATCGCTTAATATTATTTTCTCTTTTTCAGAGAAGATGGTATCAGCTATATCTTCAATTGACTTCTCGTAAGAAATATCAATTTCATCACTATGTGTACGCTTGTTTTTATCTTTACGTGTTAATTTTAACTCCGAATACTGCATTCCTCTTACTAAATCGCTAGCTTTTTTGACAAGATCTATAGCTTTTTGGCCGGTCGTACTTTTAAATGATAAAGTCATAGCTTCTTGAACAATAGTGATATCTCCATCATCATCTAATTGTCTATTGTTTTTGTATCTGACAGCCGTCATTCCCGTCAAAATTCCTGTTGATAAAGACTCCTTTAAGGTTTTTGATGCGTAAGGAGATATATCAATAATCGGGCGGCATTTTATTTCTCTTGGCTTTTTTCCGTCATCGCGCATAAACGTATAATCAGTTGACTCATCAATCATCCATGTTAATGCACTAGCCATTAAGCTTTTCGTAAGACCAGGAACCTCTTCAACCAATACTTTGTAAAGGTCAGGGAAGAGATTTTTATCCTTGGGTGTATGTTTTATACAGAGGTGTGATGTTACTGCTGGTGCTTCATCTTTATCTCGATTTGCTTTTCTTGAAACTCCGGTTTTTTTGTTAGCAAAATGAGGATCTGACGCGTTTGAATTGGCGTATTGTAGCAATAATACTGTATATCCCTCGTTTTCATTTATGAACATATCAACGATACGAACGGTTGATTTACCATTCTCAATAGAATAAATGGCCTTCTTACTGACAAAGAGCTTTTGTACAGCTATCAGTACGTCTAGAACAGGCATCGTTGGCGCATCTTTTGGGGCACGTACTAACTCCATCTCACATTCAACTACATAACGATCATAATCCCCTAACAGCATAGCTCGACCTTAAAAAGGAAAAATAAAAAGAAAGATACACCAAAATTCCTAACGCGTACGCAAAAATTATCATAATCTGTTAAGAGTGATCACTTCGACACACAGCTTATATCATCGAAACCCTGCTGGCTTGCGGGGTTTTTGCTTTCCGGCGATACGACAGGGGGTAGTCGCGAGATGCATTGCAACAGTACCCCTGTCATATCGTCGTAAATCGCATAATTGATTTGCTTCGCCACACCGTCGCGTAGAGGTCTTGGGCAATAGCTCCCTCTGTTAGTTGTATAAACAAAAATGTTTATTCTTTGCTTGATGTTATAAACAAAAATGTTTATACTTGTCTCAAGTTAAACAGACAGGAGGAGGAAGTGAAGCAAAGCGAGTTGAGGCGTTGGCTTGCAGCTCAAGGGGCAGAATTTAAAGATGGTACTAACCACTTGAAAATCTATCTCAACGGCAAGCAAACGGTAATGCCGAGACATCCGGGGAAGGAAATACCGGAACCGCTGAGGAAGGCAATTCTTAAGCAACTCGGCATCAAATAAAATCCAGCCCCTCGGGGCTGGTACTCGCGGAGGTTCACTTAATCAATATGCGATACCCGGTAATTTTTGAGCATGACGAAACCGGCTGGGCGGTATTCTTCCCGGATATCCCAGAGGCAATGACGGGAGGAGAGACCAGGGAGGAAGCGTTAGAAATGGCGCAAGATGCCCTGGTGACGGCGTTTGATTTTTACTTTGACGACCGCCGGGAGATTCCCGCTCCATCAGCAGAAGGTGATGCGTTTGTTGAGGTTCCGGCCAGCGTGGCAGCTAAAGTATTGCTGTTAAACCGTCTGGTCAGCACCAACACCAGCAATGCTGATCTCGCCCGCATGATTAACACGCGCCCGCAGGAAGTGCAGCGCATCGTGTCTCTTGGTCACAGCACCAAAATCGATACGATCCAAAAAGCGCTATCAGCGTTGGGGCAAAAGATGGAAATTGTCGTCCACTAATCTCTATATCTCCTAATCAAAGGTCGCCGTACTGGCGGCCTTTTTGATTTCAGGCTCACGGGAACCATCATTGATACGGCTTGTTGCTAAATCAGCCGAGTCCTTTATGCAAACCACCCTAATGTAATCCGGGGGGGCTCTGAAAATGCCATTACCTCGATAACTGGTTATTTCTGATGGAGTTGCTGCATAGCTGGTGGATTAGCGATACGCCTATGGTATTGACGTATAGAATCTTCCCATCGTAAGGTATTGATGTGGTGAATCCCCCTGTGCGGAGGGGCGACCAGTCAGTTACAGAAACCTGTAAATGCAGCGCGGGCCATGCCGACTGGGGCATGCTCACCGGGAGGCACCCGGCACCACACTGTCACTAAGCATATTGAATATTTCATAGTGGGTTTACTTTTGCGGTTGCCCTTCTATGTTTATAGAACGTAACGGCAAAAGTGAATGCTTCCTGGTAAATCGGTAGCTCGGACTATTAGGGATGCCTTCGTTTCGTTACTACCTAGAATGCCTACTTTGTGCCCGCCTCACGGCGGGCTTTTTTACGCCATCAATCAGGCGATTCAGTAACCAAAGGAAAACATCGTTTGAAGGCTGCGCTTTGCGTGGCCTTTCTTTTTTCAGGCTCACGGGAATCATCATCGATACGGCTCGTTGTCAAATCAGCCCGATGGGCCTGACCCCTTCATGCACACAGCGCCATCCGTAATCAGCGGAGGTGAGGTTATGACAAGAATGAGCACCATATACAGCAGACTTTCCTACGGCACCGGTACCGCACTGACGGGCTGCGGTGTCTCCGCAAAGGCACACGCTGACACAGCTAAAACAGAGGTATGGATTTTGGCCGACAAAATTGCAGGGCTGACCCTGAGTGACTGGGCAATCATTGTCGGTATCTCATGCACCGTTATTACCTGCGGCGTGAACTGGTATTACCGAAGAAAAGAACGAGAGGACCGGCTCAATGGCTATGTCAACAAGGCTGAGGAATAGCGTTATCGCTGCCGTCGGCGGGGGAGCCATAGCCATTGCTTCAGCGCTCATCACCGGCCCGACCGGTAACGATGGCCTTGAGGGTGTGCGATACGATCCCTATCAGGATGTGGTTGGTGTCTGGACTGTCTGCTATGGCCACACTGGCAAAGACATAATGCTCGGTAAGAGGTACACCGAGGCTGAATGCCGCGCGCTGCTTAGTAAAGACCTGAACACCGTTGCCCGCCAGATTGACCCATACATCCAGAAGCCGATCCCCGAAACGATGCGTGGGGCTCTGTACTCGTTCGCCTATAACGTCGGCGCTGGTAACTTTCGGACCTCAACGCTACTGCGCAGAATCAACCAGGGTGACCAGAAAGGGGCATGTGATCAGCTACGTCGCTGGACTTATGCCAAAGGTAAGCAGTGGAAGGGACTTGTTACCCGGAGGGAGATTGAGCGCGAAGTGTGTTTATGGGAGCAAAGATGAGTCGCTTAACCGCCGTTATCATCGCTATAACAATCCTGCTGGCCTCCAACGTGATTTCGTGGCGCTCAGGTTGGAGTTCTCATGCTGATCACATCAATGCTCAGGCTTCAAAGAAGAGAGAGAAGGCCGAGAGTACCATTAAGCCTGTAGAGGAAAAGGCCGCTACTGCTAACGAAGCGGGTAAGGTCATCTACAAAACAATAACCCGTGACGTGGTGAAATATGTTCAGTCTCCGAATCGTATTGTATGCAGGTTTGATGATGATGCTGTGCAGCTGCGTCAGCGCGCCATCGATGCTGCCAACTCCATCCCCGGATTTGATGAGCCCGCCGTGCAAAGCAAGTGACGCCGCGAAGGACAGCGACGAAGATCTGCAGGCTGATATTGAAAGCACTCAGTGCTTGCGGCAACTGAGATTGGATAAGTACCGCTGGCAGGCTTATTATAAAGCTATAGCCCGATAGGTTATTTTCTTGTTGAGTTCAGTCCCTGCCTTGTTTATATCCTACCCAAAAATGAGTGTGTGGGTTGTGATTAAAAAATGTTATGCAAGAATGTTTGATCCAGCTTCAGGTGACAAACTGTCATTGGAAGTACTTGTATCAGATGGTGGGCTTAAGATTTTTATCTATTATTTTAATAAAGGAGTGGGGCTCTCTCTCATGGTATAAAAGATAAGCAGGGTAAGTATATTTTGCGAGGTGAGCAGAATGCTGGGAATATCAATCTTGTCAGAGATAACACGATTGATTACACTCTTTGGGTGGTTAATAATCACACCGGTGGAAATGGTGATTCCGATAAATCCTCCCCAATGCTTTGCGCATTGTGCGATGGGCAGATACTCATTATCGAATGCAAAAATAATTTTATAAGAAAACCATTAAGGCTTGATGAGCTCAGGTTTGAATATAACTAATCATCATACGCGCCTTATATGTTCAAAGGACATAACAACTCTTAGGTATCCTGTTTCTGGATATCCTGGAAATGTGCTGCTGGTGGGCTTAGTTCTTGGAGCCTTTTGTCCAACAGTTTCAGGTTATAAAAAACCCCGTGGAGTAAATCCGACAAATTGACGGGGTGCTGCAGGGGCAGCCAATGTAGGAGTATAGTCAGATTGCGGGATGTTTTTCTACTGGTTTTGAGAAAAAATGGAAGGCCAGATACTACAGGAAGTGACTCATCCCTGAGCTCACAGGTAGAACGACGGACTTTGTCGTGGCAGAGCAAAGTCATTAGATAGTTTAGACAACACTCCGGATATAACAAGCGTAGCGGGTGTAAATCAGTTAACGGAGCTCAGCGGCTAAGGCATCAAGCATTCCCTAAGTGGCTTTGATAATGCTATAGTTCGCCAGAAAGAACAGATTGCATGGTGTCATACGATACAGCTCATATTTAGAACGTCAGGGTTAAGTTAGCGGTGAATATAACTATTAATAGTGGGTTTTTTGGTTATTTGCTTTTTTTATTGACTATGTGGCCAGTTTTTATAACGCTATGTCTAGCAATGTCTATAGCATTTTACGGAGTCTTAATGAAGAAGACTGCACTTGCCTGGCTGCTTTCTGCTTTATTTTTTAGCATATTTGGGGGGCTGTATGGGTATTAATTTACTGATATTGAGGTTTTTTTCGAAGTCTGCAAGAATTCATTGCTGTCGTCATCCATCGAATTCATGTATGCTGATAAGGATTTTTAAAGGAAAAGGAATGGATGATGAATACCCAGAAGCTTCTGGATACATACATGTTAGTTGGTGCCGGTCTTTCTCGCGTCAAATATGAGATTTTCAGGGGAGATGAAGGGTCATATGCATTTATTACGATTTATGCATATGAGCCTCATTTCCATATTAAGGGCTATGATTCCTTAAAGTTAGACGAAACTGTTGATGTCAGATCTCAGATCGAAGGGCATTTCGCAGATACCTACCAGTAGCCAAAACCATATTTCTGAATCTACAGCCCCGCTTATGCGGGGCTTTTTATTGGGGTGAATATGGCATCAAGTTCACCCAAGTTCACCCTGGCATCATCCCTGTAACACAAAACGGTGTTAACGACTGCGTTATCACTAACTTCGGAAAAAGTTATGCCTCCACGCGCTAAACGACCTTGCCGGCACAAAGGATGCACGGCAGTAACGAATGATGTCAGTGGGTTCTGTGAGATCCATCGGCAGCAACACGCCGGTGATGGCTGGCGTAACTATCAGCCCGGAAAAACTCGGCATGAACGTGGTTATGGTCGTCCGTGGGAAATTAAACGGGCCCGTATCATGAAGAGGGATAAATACCTTTGTCAGAACTGCAGGCGAGACGGTATTGCCACGAAAGCCTCAAGTGTCGACCACATCATTCCTAAAGCTCATGGCGGTACCGATGATGACTTTAATCTGGAGTCATTGTGCTGGACCTGCCACAGCAAGAAAACAGCAACAGAGAGAACCCGATGAAAAGTTTCAAAATTGAATACGTTGATGGCGTTTTGACCGTTCTGGAGACTGATGGTCAGTCACGAATGAATGAAGCCGTGCATGGCATCCATTTTGAGCATGTCCAGGGCGGCCGCCCACTGCTGAAACTGACGATTGCGCATGATATTGCACCGGCACCGGCTGCTGAGTCGGCTCAGGAACCTTTAGTGGGTGAGCTGGTACAGGATCAACAATCTCCGTTTCCTGGCGGTCGTCGTTCCCGCCATCGTAGGGGAGGTAAGCAATGATGTATAAACGCACGGATCTGACGCTCTCCATGTTCTATGCATCCAGCGCTGATGCAGACGGGAACAAAGTGGCTACGTTGACGATGCAGGTAATTGCAGCAGAGGTTGGAGCCGTCCAGACCAGCCAGCTGCGATGTATAACCGATAGCGCGAAGAAAAAAACGTATAGCGTAGGTGAACAATCTATCAGTAATGGTTCCGATCCGTTGCTGGTCGCGATTGAGAATTACTGGCGTCAGAGCACGGATGTCGTCGTTAAAGGATTGATCGCCGAGGTGACCGACTTCATCGCAGGGAACATCAACTCAGTTAGCACCTGGATTGGTCAGTTTGGGATGAAGGTTTTCGGGAACCAGCCATTAGATGAACGGCTTCCAGAAAGCGTACTGCAGGCCGATGGAGGATCTGCTACAGCGACAGGATCCTGACCGCCGGTATAACAACTGGTGTTCATTGAACGTCTGATATATGCCGGCCCACGCAGTGCGAACCGTATTCCCCGCCGGCGCAGCCGGAATGACGACCTCCACCTCGACTGAGGCAGCTGCAGCCAGGGGGGAGGGGGGATCAAATCCCTGACCCCTTTCGCGCTTCGGGACTGCCCGTTGAAGTCTATTTTTACACGCCAGAAATAAGAAACTTTTTTCCGGAAGGTTTCATCTATCAAAGGAACGTTTATGGCCGGAGGAATTCGATCGTCCGGTGGTGGCCGAAAACCCACTTTACCCACCGGGCAAAAAAGCAAATTAACACGTATTGCGCCTCCCGCTGAGTTAATGGGGGAGGCGGCAATAAGAATGTGGAAGACGCAAAGCAAAATACTCATCGACCGAGGGGTGTTTGAGCTGGAGGACGCACCTTTGTTGCTGGCTTACTGCAATGCTTTTCATCTGATGCTCGAAGCCGAAAAAATGCTGGCCAGCGGACTGACCTCAGAAAGTGAAATGGGGGGCTTGAAAAAACACCCTGCAGTTAATGTCCGGAATGACTCGGTTTCCCAGCTTGCCCGCCTCGGCTCTCTGTTGGGGTTAGATCCGCTCAGTCGTCTTCGCATGACCAGCGGACAAAAGGATCCGGACGATGACGGGAATGAATTCGATGAGTTTGACTGATGGCTACCTATCCGAACGTCAATGCGGCGAACCAGTATGCGCGGGATATCGTTGGCGGGAAGATTCTGGCGTGTCAGTTAACGGTACTTGCCTGTCAGCGACATCTGGACGACCTCGAACGAGCAAAGGATCCCCACTGGCCCTACCGCTTCGATAAAAACAAAGCAGAACGATTTCTTCGTTTTGCCCAGAAAATGCCTCATACCTCAGGGGAATGGGCCCGGCGTAAACTCCGGATTGAATTTGAAGCCTGGCAGAAGTTCGCTCTTGGCGTACCGTTTGGATGGGTAAACAAGAAGACAGGCCTGCGTCGTTTCTCTGAAATCTATATCGAGGTGCCCAGGAAGAACGGGAAATCCGCTATTGCCGCTGCTGTAGGAAATTATATGTTTTGTGCAGATGGCGAGCATGGTGCAGAAGTCTATTGCGGCGCCACGACTGAAAAACAGGCATGGAAGGTATTTTCTCCGGCGCTGCAAATGGTGAAAAAGCTGCCGGCATTGCGGCAAAAATTCTCGATAAAACCTTGGGCAAAAAAAATGACGCGCCCTGACGGTTCGGTTTTTGCGCCTGTGATCGGTGACCCGGGGGATGGTGATTCGCCATCATGCGCCATCATTGATGAATATCACGAACATACTACTGATGCGCTTTACACTACCATGACCACCGGTATGGGGGCTCGTGAACAACCGATGACACTGATCATCACCACCGCCGGCTATGACATTACATCCCCTTGCTATGAAAAGCGTACTCAGGTTGTCGAGATCCTGCGGAGAACCCGTAATGGCGAGGAAAATGAAACCATATTTGGGCTGATTTATGGCCTTGATGACGATGATGACTGGACGACTCCTGAGGCATTAATCAAGGCAAACCCCAACTATGGCATTTCGGTAAAAGCAGATTTTCTCCGGGCTAAACAATTATTGGGTATGTCGACGCCCGGGCAGACAAACAAGATTCTGACCAAGCATTTCAATCGCTGGGTAAGCGCAAAATCAGCTTATTACGACCTGAGAAAATGGATGGATGCAGCCGATAAAAACCTTAAGTTGTCAGATTTTGAAGGGGAAGAATGCTGGCTGGGTATAGATCTGGCCTCGAAAGTTGACCTCAATGCCGTGGTTCCAGTTTTTCGTCGTGAAATAGACGGAATAACACATTTTTACTGTGTTTCTCCTCTGTTCTGGGCACCAGAAGAAACCATTTACTCGCAGGAGACCGCGCTGAAAAGTACCGCAGAACGTTATCAGTCCTTTGTCCGGCAGGGTAAGTTGATCCCGACCGATGGTGGCGAAGTTGATTACAGGCTGATATTTGAAACGATCCTGAAGCTGCGGAATACCGTAAAAATTGCCCAATGCCCTATTGATCCTTATGGCGCGACTTCATTACGTCACATGCTTGAGGAAGAGGGGCTTGAGCCTGTCGAGATACGACAAAATTTTACCCATATGAGTGATCCTATGAGAGAGATTGAGGCTGCGCTCATCTCGGGGAGATTCCATCATGACGGACACCCTGTCATGAACTGGTGTATTTCCAATATCGTCGGCCAGTACCTTCCCGGAAGTGACGATATTGTGCGTCCCGGGAAAGAAGGGCGGCAGAACAAGATAGATGGTGCGGTTGGTTTAATGATGGGGCTGGGGCGCGCCATGCTCAACAGTTCAGTGATGACATCCGTATACGATGAGGAAGATATAGCATGCTAATTTCAGTTCTGAGTTTTATTGTCGGCCTCACTGGTGCTGGATTGTTATCCGCAGGTGCCTGGCTTATTTCTCCATCAGTGGGATTGATAACAGGAGGGATTATTTGTCTGGGCTGGTCATATATGACAACCCGGGCCTTTTCCTCCGGCATCAGCAATGGCGGAGGTAAATAATGTTCCTACCCCAGATGTTCAGGGGCCGACAATACTCGGGTAATAGCTTCTGGGAAGCCATGCTGGGCGGGGTTCGTTCAAGCCAGAGCAAAACTGGCATCATAATCACGCCGGAAACCGCTCTTGGACTTTCAGCGGTCCGGGCCTGTGTCACCCTCCTGGCGGAGTCAGTCGCGCAGCTGCCGTGCGAACTCTACCGGCGGGATAAAAATGGCGGGCGCCAGCGTGCGACGGACCACCCGGTTTATGACCTGATTCACTCCCAGCCCAACAGGAAAGACACCTCATTCGAGTATTTCGAGCAGCAGCAGGGGTTGCTGGGGCTTGAGGGAAATTGCTACTCGATCATCGAACGGGACGGAAAAGGCTACCCGAAAGAGCTGATCCCCATTAACCCGAAAAAGGTCATAGTGCTGAAAGGGCCGGACGGTATGCCGTATTACCAACTCCCGGAAGTCGGCGAAATTCTGCCGATGCGCATGATGCACCATGTGAAGGTCTTTTCTCTGGATGGCTATATCGGCAGTTCCCCAATTCAGACGAACGCCGATGTTCTGGGGCTGAATCTGGCGGTTGAGGAGCATGCGGCCGCGACATTCCGGCGCGGGACAACGATGAGCGGGGTGATAGAGCGTCCGAAAGAGGCTGCGACCATTAAAAGCCAGGATGCTATTGATCGCCTGCTGGCGAAATGGACCGAGCGCCATTCCGGTATTCACAATATGTTCTCTGTGGCATTGCTGCAGGAGGGCATGAGCTACAAACAACTGTCGCAGGATAACGAAAAGGCGCAGCTGCTACAGTCGCGGCAGTGGGGCGTGGAAGAGGTCTGCCGGCTCTATAAAATCCCGCCACATATGGTGCAGATGCTGGCGAAAGCGACCAACAACAACATCGAGCACCAGGGCCTGCAGTTCGTGATGTATACGCTGCTGGCCTGGCTGAAACGCCATGAGGGTGCACTGCAGCGCGATCTGCTTCTGCCCAGCGAACGCCGCGATTTGTACATCGAGTTCAACGTTTCCGGGCTGTTGCGAGGCGACCAGAAGTCACGCTATGAATCGTATGCGCTGGGCCGCCAGTGGGGATGGCTATCCACTAACGATATCCGGCGTATGGAGAATTTGCCGCCAATTGCTGGCGGGGACAAATACCTGACGCCGCTCAATATGGTCGACAGCGCGCAGATCCTTCCTGGCGATAAGTCGCCGACAGCAAAACAGCTGGCCGAAATCGAAACCCTTCTGGCCAGAGCCTGATTATTTCCCGCCGCGCGGGATGACCTGGAAGACAACATGACAACGAAATTAATTAACCTGCCGCACCTGGCAGATATGGTCTTTGGTGTGCCGCATTACGTGACGCGGCAAACAATGGACTCCGTGAAAGCGGTGCTCATCCCCCGTATTCAGGGGATCACCGAAGATGCCGTCATTCAGATGGCGCTGAATCCGGGTAAATCACCTGCTGCTGAGCAGGTCCAGCCCACCGGCGGGGTGGCGGTGATCCCCGTTCACGGCATTCTTGTTCCACGCCGGGGGCAGATTACGGCGATGTGCTCCGAGCTGACCAGCTACGAGCGGATCCGCGGGCAGTTGCAGGCGGCGTTAAACGACCCCTCAATCAGCGAAATCGTTCTGGATATTAACTCCGGCGGCGGCGCAGCGGTGGGGTGCAAGGAGCTGGCCGATTACATTTATCAGTCTCGCGACACGAAACCCATCACGGCGATTGTGAACTACAGCGCGTATTCCGCCGCGTATTTCATCGCATCGGCCTGCAGCAAAATCATCGTCAGCCAGACCAGTGGCGTGGGGTCGATTGGTGTGATCATGGAGCACCTCGATACGTCGAAGATGGAAGAAAAAATGGGGCTGACGTTCACCACCATTTACCGGGGAGATAACAAAAATAACGGCACCCAACATGAACCACTGAGTGAAGAGTCGCTGGGTATGTTCCAGGGCATGATCGACGAAATGTACGAGACGTTTACGGGGTCGGTGGCCGAATATCGCGGCCTGAATCAGCAGGCCGTCATTGATACGCAGGCGGGGCTGTATTTTGGCCCTGGCGCGGTGTCCGCCGGCCTGGCGGATGAAGTCTCTGACCCCCAGGCGGCGCTCAATGCTATCGCGGCAAAGTATCAGCAACCCCGTCAAAAAACCTCCATTCAGATGCAGGCAGCCGCGATGGATCTGCAAACCAAAATGTAACCCGGCGCAAACATAAAACGCGTCACCTTAAGCAGCCAGCAGGCTGCTTTTTTTATGTCTAAAAAGAGAGAAATAAAATGCCACATATTGAAGAATTGCGTCGTCAGCGTGCGGGTATCAACGAACAGGTTCAGGCCCTGGCAACCATTGACGCCAGCGGCAGCACGCTGACTGCGGAGCAGCTGACGGAGTTTGCGAACCTGCAGCAGCAGTTCACTGATATCAGCGCCAAAATTGAACGCCTGGAAGCCGCCGAACGTGCTGCGGCGCTGGTCGCAAAACCCGTGAAAGCGACTCAGCAGGCCCCCGGCATTATTGTTAAGCAGGAGCCGAAACAGTACACCGGTGCTGGCATGACCCGACTGGTTATGTCTGTCGCCGCAGGCGCAGGGAATCTGCAGGACGCGGCAAAATTCGCTTCAGAAGAGCTGAATGACCAGTCCGTATCGATGGCCATTTCCACCGCAGCGGCGTCCGGGGGTGTGCTTATTCCGCAGAACCTCCACAGTGAGGTGATCGAGCTACTGAGCGACCGAACCATCGTCCGCAAGCTGGGTGCCCGTCCCGTTCCGCTGCCTAACGGTAATATGACACTACCACGCGTGGCCGGTGGAGCAACGGCAAGCTACACAGGAGAAAACAAAGACGCCAAGACATCAGAAACACGCTTTGATGATGTAAAACTTACGGCGAAAACTCTGATTGCGATGGTGCCTATTTCCAATGCACTGATTGGCCGCGCCGGATTCAACGTCGAGCAGCTGGTCCTGCAGGATATTCTGACCGCCATCTCAGTGCGTGAGGATAAAGCCTTTATGCGCGATGACGGTACCGGCGATACACCGATTGGTATGAAGGCGCGCGCGACGCAGTGGAACCGCCTGCTGCCGTGGGAAGCTGATGCAGCGATCAACCTGAACACAGTTGACGAGTACCTGGACAAGATCATTTTGATGGCGATGGACGGCAACAGCAATATGATCAGCAGCGGCTGGGGCATGTCGAACCGTACCTATATGAAGTTGTTTGGGCTGCGTGACGGCAACGGCAACAAAGTCTATCCGGAAATGGCTCAGGGATTACTTAAAGGATATCCGGTTCAGCGTACCAGCGCGATCCCTGCGAATCTGGGGACCGGGGGTAAGGAGACTGAGATTTACTTTGCTGACTTCAATGATGTGGTTATCGCTGAAGACGGCAATATGAAAGTCGACTTCTCGAAGGAAGCCTCTTACATCGATGCCGATGGCACCCTGGTATCTGCGTTTTCCCGTAACCAGTCGCTAATCCGCGTTGTTACTGAGCATGATATTGGCTTCCGTCATCCGGAAGGCCTGGTGCTGGGTACCGGCGTCCTGTTCTAACCCATCCCTCAGTAAATACGGCCCGCATATGCGGGCTTTTCCCTTTCAGGAGAATGTTATGGCTGCGAAAAATAAAGCAGTGGAGCCGGAAGAAACAGGCACACAGGACAACCATGCGACCGTGGTCGCACAGGCAGAGCGTAAATCCGTTGTGTTCCTTGGGCCGCACCACCGTTATTCCCGTGGAGATATCGCGTGCTTTGAAGGATCGCGCGCCGAAGAACTGGTTAAGCGGCGTATCGCGGTATGGCCGGAGGATGCCGAACGTGCGCTGAAACCGAAGCCGGGAGACAGCGATTTTGATACTGACATTGGATGATGTGAAAACCCAGCTACGCCTGGAACTGGACTTCACGGAGCATGATGCCATGCTCACGCAAATGGTGAACGCCGCGCAGCGGAGCATCGAGCGTGATTACTACTGCAAGCTGGTCACCAGTGATGAAGAGCTGCAGACGCTCCCGGAGACCGTCCGCGGATTTATCGCGGATGAAGATATCCGGCTGGCTATTCAGTTTCTGGTCAGCGATGCGTATCTGAATGGCCATACCGGACAGTGGCTGGAAACCGCTGCGGTGAGGCATCTTCTTTTCCCCCTGCAGGAGCATACGCTATGAGCCTGAAACCGGGTGATATGAACTGTCGCATTGCAATTAGCTACGTTCAGTCCGGTCGTGGGCCGCTGGGCGAACCGTTACCGGAAAAGCAGGTTGAATCGGGAAAAGCGTGGGCAAAACGGGAGCTGGTATCGGGGCGAAAAGTCCGCACGCTGGATCAGCAGCAGGTGGTGGAAACCTGCCTGTTCACGGTCTATCCGGGCGTGCTGGTTGATATTGACTGGAAAATCACGACGAAAAATCTGGTTTATACCGTCCGGAATATCGACCGCAAAACAGACCGGATCATTATCACGGGGGAGGCTGACGGGCGGCATGATAGAGCTGGCGATTAAGGGTGCGCTGGAGCGCATCACCGGCATGAATGCGTATCCGCTTTTACTGCCGGACACGGTCCAGGAAGGTGCGACCTTTCAGCGTATCTCTGACCCGGAAATGGTCTCGGGAATGTTGCGAACGGGGATCGTATCTGCCCGTATCCAGGTGAATCTGTACCGTCTCGATGATTACACCTCACTGCTGCAGCTGGATAAAAAAATCTGGACGGAACTGAAGTCCGTCGTTCATGGCCAGCTGGAGGGTATCCCGGTTCAGTATGTGGAGCGAGGCGGTATCCATCAGGATAAAAACCTGCTGACGAATCGTCGCATTCAGTATCGCCTGACCCGCGATTTCATCATTCACTACGTGGAGGACTCCTCGTGATCCGAATGGAAGTTAAAGGGCTGGATGAGCTGGAGCGGCAGTTAATGGCCCTGGGCGAAAAAGTGGCGACGAAGGTATTGCGGGATGCCGGGCGCGAAGCGCTAAAGGTCGTCGAGGAAGATATGAAGCAGCATGCCGGCTTTGACGAAACGTCTGCCGGGCCGCACATGCGGGACTCAATCAAAATCCGCTCTTCCACCCGCAAGGGTAAAGGGAACGCGGTTGTAACGCTCCGTGTTGGCCCCAGCAAGCAGCACCATATGAAGGCGCTGGCGCAGGAGTTTGGCACGGTTAAACAGGTTGCAGACCCCTTTATCCGACCCGCCCTGGATTACAACCTCCAGACCGTTTTGCGCGTGTTAACCGTGGAAATCCGAAACGGCATTGAAAACAGGTAGCATCCGCTGCCGTATAAAAAGAGAGAGAAACATGGCTGATAAAACTTCGCCTGAATATGCGATGTTGCCGGCGGGCACCATTGTGAAATACGGGGAGCCTGGCGCTGCCACGTCAGCGCTGAAACCGCTTATTAACTGTAAAGCGCTGGGTGCAATGGGGCAGACGGGGGGCTTTGTCGACTGCACCACGTTACTGGATAAGCAGAAACAGTCCATCAGCGATCTGCCTGACGGGCCTGAAAAGTCGCTGGGCTTCATTGATGATCCGGGCAATACCGATTTTGCCGCGCTGCTGAACGCAGCAGAGGCCCGCAAGACCATCCAGTTATACGTCGAATTACCCAACAAGCGAACAGCGACGATGCTCCTGGCGCTGTCCGGGTGGCAGATGAATGAAATCGCCGCTCCGGCGAATGAGGTCATCCAGATCACTGTTCAGGGTAAACAGAACAAGATCACCTGGGGAATCGTCGCTGTCTCCGGCGACGCCTGATTAACTTAACCTGTAAACAGCCACCTTCGGGTGGCTTTTTATTTTTAAGGACTACCTGTGAAAGATAAAGATTACCTGTCCACGCTGAAATCCGCGTTGCTTAAATCGGAGCCAACCGTCATTAAAACCGAGTTATTTGGCGCCACCGTATTCATCCGCCGCCTAACCGGGGATTACCTCATCAGCTACGAAGAGAAAATGGCTGAAACCGCAAAAGCTGGCGCAGCGCGCGAGGCATCGGAGCAAGTCATTCAGATCGTCATCGATGCACTGGTTCAGCCGGATGGAACGGCCATTCCGGATGAATTTAAACCCACGGCAGCCGAGCTGCTGAAGGCCCATGAAAACCCCGAACTGCTGGCCGCTGTGGAAAAAGTGAAGCAACACGCAATCGGCAAGCTGGAGGAAGCGGAAAAAAACTGAGTGACTCGCCCTGGCTGGAGCTGATCTTCTGGCTGGCCGACCGCTGGGGCGAGCCTGACCCATCCAAAATTGCCGCATTGCCGGCAAACACTCTGTACCACTGGCGAGCCTACTTCCTGAAACAGGGCACTTTCCGCCGTCCTGGCGATGAAAACGCGCCACCTACCGAAACCACACCTGCGCCATCCCGGGTCGATGATGAATGCGCGGCAGTCATGAGGGCATTAATGTAATGGCAGACGTCGCATCTTTAGCGGTCGGGCTGCACCTGAACGCAGCCAGTTTTAAATCCCAGCTGCTGGGAGCGTATGGCGATGCGGAGAACCAGTCACGACGGTTCAACCGTAATGCCCAGGCGGACGCGAAAAAGACGGAGGACGCCTATAAGAAGGTCGGTCTGTCGATATCCGGGATGGCCAGCCGGCTGGCGGGGCTGGCAGGAGCCGGCCTTTCCATCGGCACGATCGTCACCACGTCCAGACAATATGGACAGGCATTATCAGACCTGCAGGCCATCACCGGTGCGACTGCAGCTGAAATGAAAGCGCTGGATCTGGCTGCGCAGGAAATGGGGCGCACGACAGAGTACAGCGCCAGCCACGCCGCCGAAGCGTTAAAGCTGATGGCGTCGGCTAAACCGGAGCTTTTAAAAACGTCCGATGGACTGCAGAAGGCTACGAACAGCGCCCTTATCCTGGCGCAGGCCGCCGGCACAACGCTGCCCGATGCGACCAGAACGCTGGCGCTTTCCTTAAACCAGTACGGGGCGAGCGCGCAGGAAGCAGATCGTTATATCAACGTGCTGGCCGCCGGCGCGAAGTACGGGTCGTCGGAGATTGTGGATACGGCGGCTGCCATTAAAAATGGTGGCGTCGCAGCCGCACAGGCCGGCGTTGGTTTTGAGCAGCTGAATGCCGCGATTCAGGTGCTGGCAGAGCGTGAAATTAAAGGCGGTGAAGCCGGCACGGCGCTGCGTAACGTCATCCTGAATCTGGAAAAGGGCACGGACAAGAGCCTCAAGCCGTCCGTGGTTGGTCTCAGCCAGGCGCTGACCACTCTGTCCGGGAAAAATCTTTCCACGGCCCAGGCCGTAAAACTGTTTGGCGTGGAGAACCTGAATGCGGCGTCTATCCTGGTCCAGAACCGTTCAAAGCTTGATGAGCTGACCGCTTCCCTGACCGGTACCAAAACGGCGCATGAGCAGGCATCCATCAGGGTTAACAACCTGAACGGCGATTTGCTGGGGCTGAGCAGTGCGTTTGAAGGGATGGTCATTAAGATCGGCCAGAGCAGTAACGGGCCACTCCGCAGCGGGATTCAGGTTGCCACGGAGGCACTGAACAGCCTGGCAGACAATTTCAACACCGTCTCCAGCGTGGCGCTTTACAGCCTAATCCCCGTGTTATCCACGAAACTGACTGCAGGGCTGCGGGAGAATATCGCGGCCTGGCGGGAAAGCCAGGCCGCGGTAAAAGCGCGGGCGCAGGCTGATGCGGATATTGCCCGCAAAACGCTGGATTCGACAGCGGCCATCCTGAAACAGAACGACGCTGAGTTTGGCCACTACCGGCAGATGGAGCGGACGGCTAAACAGTACGGGATGAATATCAGTTACCAGGATGAGTTTACCCGGCTTATCCGGCAGGAAACTGAGCAAACGAACCTGGCCAGCCAGGCAAAACTGAAACTGGCAGCGGCAAACCGGCAATTGTCGATATCAGCCCGTGCGGCCTCCGTTGCCGTGGGCCTGGCAAGAGGCGCCCTGGCTTTTGTTGGTGGTCCGGTTGGCGCGGCGACGCTGGCTGGCTCTGCATTACTGTATTTCCATCAACAGGCAAAAGAAGCCCGGCAATCGGCCATTGATTTAAAAGATGCCGTAGTGGAAACCAGTGAAGCGCTGATGCGCCTCTCGCTTAACCAGTTAAATGTGAAGCAGTTCGACCTGGAGGATAAGTACGAAAACCAGATCGTGCAGCGTAACCAGCTGATAAAAGAGATTCAGGATGCCGACAGTCGTATCGACAGCCTGAAAGGGTTTGACCCCTTCGGCCAGCTGGAAGGGGTGACAAAAGACCAGACGCGGGCGCGGGCGGATCTCGATAGCGTTAACGAGGGACTCCGCAAAACCGAGGAAAACATTAAGCGTGTCAGTGATGCAAAAACACTGGCTCAGCTGGGTTTATCGGGAAAAATAACCTCCCTTACTGACGATCTGAAAGGAGCGTTAAACACGCCCCCCAAAGAGACCGGAGATGGAAATCCCTGGGGCGGCGATGGCGGTACCGGCACGGGGAAAGGCAGTAAGTCCCAGGTCGACCAGTTCAAAACGCTGCGGCAGCAAATTGAAGATGCCCATGCGTCCAGCCTGGCCAGAATTAACCTGCAGGAAAAGGACAGCAACAGGGAGCTGCAGGAAGCGGCGAAGAAAAATGGCGCCAGTGATGCTGACCTGCAGCGCGCGCTGTTAATGAACGCAGAGAATTACCAGAAACAGCGACTGGATCTGGCCGCGCAGTATTCCCCCGCCCAGGAAACTCTGCGAAAAGAGCAGGAAGACAGCTGGGACCTGGCTGAGCTTTTCAAAGCCCGCCTTCTTGATGAAAAAGAGTACCAGGCCGCACGAATAACGCTGGCCAGAGATACTGCGAAAGAGCTGCTGCAGGCAAAGGCTGGCGAAATCGCAGCGCCTAAACTGGATATCGCCGGTGAGGTTGATCCACTGGTAGCACTCCGCAATCAGTTAACGCAGCGGCAGGCTTTGCTGCTGTCGTACTATCAGAGCAGCGCGATCAGCAAAGAACAGTACGAAATGCTGATGAAGAAGGCGACGAAGGATTCTGCAGATTCGCAATATCAGACGTCGCTGGAGTTATATCGATCACAGGGTGAATTCCAGAGCCTGGCCGTCGGGTTATTTGAAACGGCCCATGAGCGCTCAAGCAACTTCCTGACGAGCATGCTGACGCGGACGAGAAGCTTTAAGGAGAACATGGCTGACCTGTTTTCCTCGCTCACACAGTCAATCATAAAAAACCTCGTTGATATGGCCGCACAGGCGCTGGTCACCAGTTCTGTCATGCAAACCATCATGGGTGTGGTGGGAGCTGGAGTGAGTATTGCAGGTGGTGTTTCTGGAGCGGCTGATGTCGGCGCAGGAACTGCGATTCAGAATGCGGGTAATAACTTTAACTTTCAAATACCGGGTTATGCCAAAGGCGGTGTCTTCGATTCTCCTTCATTAAGTGCCTACAGCAACCAGGTCTACGACTCTCCGCAGCTCTTCGCTTTCGCAAAAGGGGCCGGCGTATTTGGCGAGGCCGGGCCGGAGGCCATCATGCCGCTGACGCGTGCCGGCGATGGTTCACTGGGGGTACGCGCGGTGGGTAGTGGACAGAACGCCGGCGCGTCGGAAGGGCCAAAAGTCTATATCACGATTGAAGGCGGAAACACATCTACGCAGGCACCGTCTGGTTTTGAGCAGTTTGGCCAGCAGATTGGCTCGTTTGTGGAGAAAAAATACAGGGAGCTGATGGCACAGGATATGCGCCCTGGCGGGATGGTCTGGAATGCAGTTAAAGGGCAACGTTGATGGCTATTGAGATATTCACCTGGAGTCCGCGGGTTAATCCCCAGCAGACCGTTAACTTTCGTGTCCGGAAGGCGCAATTCGGTGACGGGTATGCGCAGGTATCCGGCGATGGTATTAACACCCGATCACAGGACTGGGAGCTGAGTTTTGTCGGTACGGAGGACTATATCCGCCCGATTAAGCAGTTCCTCGACCGTCATGCCGGCACCCGCGCGTTTCAGTGGACCCCGCCTCTGGAAGAGGTGGGGCTTTTCCGCTGCGAACAATATAAACCGGTGCCGCTGGGCGGCGGAAATTACTCACTTTCAGCCACTTTTATTCAGGCATTTAAACCATGAGCCTTAACGCGAATTATCAGAAGTTAGAGCCAGGCGATGAGGTTCGTCTCCTGGAGATCGATGGCCAGGCGTTTGGCCTGGATGAGGTTTTGTATTTCCACGGCTATAACGTTCCCCATACTGCAGCCGAAATCCTCGCCGCTGGCGGCGACCTGGATAAGCTGCCGGCGAAAAGCATCTGGTGGCAGGGGCGGGAATATAAAGCCTGGCCATGTGAAATCGAAGGGATCGAGTCATCCACCACGGGCAGCGACGCGCAGCCAACGCTGCGGGTAGGGAACATCGACGGAAAGATATCCGCGCTCTGTCTTCATTACGACGATCTGGCTCTGGCGCGGGTTGTCATCCACGACACGCAAAAACAGTATCTCGATGCGAAGAACTTTCCGGACGGGAATGCCTCAGCTGATCCGATTCAGGAGAAACGGCGCCTTTTCTTCATTGACGTAAAGCATTATGAAGACGATGAGAAGGTGGAATTTACTCTCTCCAGCCCGTTTGCCCTGCAGGGGATGATGATCCCCACTCGCCAGCTGCATGCGATTTGCACCTGGTGTATCCGCAATCAGTACCGCAGCGGTAACGGGTGCGACTATGCCGGCACCCGGTATTTTGACAGGAACAATCAGCCAGTTGATGTCCCGTCGCAGGATGTCTGCAACGGAACGCTCACGGCCTGCAAATTACGTCATGGTGAGAATAGTGAACTGCCGTTTGGCGGGTTCCCCGGCACCTCATTAATCAGGAGCTGATATGCGTCAGAAAACGATTAAGGCCATCCAGGAACATGCGGCCGCAGAATATCCGCGCGAGGCCTGCGGCCTCGTCGCCCAGAGGGGGCGAGCGGAGCGTTATTTCCCCTGCCGGAACCTGGCCACAGAGTCGAAAGATAATTTTGTGCTGGCGCCGGAGGATTATGCGGAGGTTGAGGAATGGGGAACGATCACCGGTATTGTTCACAGCCATCCTGATGCCACCACCCAGCCGAGCGAACTGGATAAAGCGCAATGCGACGCGACCCTTCTCCCCTGGCATATTATCAGCTGGCCAGAGGGCGATCTCCGTACCATCCACCCTCGTGGTGAGTTGCCGCTCCTCGAGCGACCATTCGTGCTGGGCCACTACGATTGCTGGGGCCTGGTGATGAGCTATTTTCGGCAAACCCACGGCATCGAGCTGCACGATTACCGCGTCGATTATCCGTGGTGGGAAAAGGAGTACCCGGACAATTTTTATCAGGACTGCTGGTATGAATGCGGGTTCCGTGAGTTTGATGGTCCACCGCAACCGGGTGATATGGTGATCATGCAGGTGCAGGCGGATAAGTGGAACCACGCCGGGATTCTGCTGGAAGGGAACCTGCTGCTGCATCACCTGTATGGCCATCTCAGCAAGCGCGTGCCGTATGGTGGGTACTGGATGGAAAGGACTATGAAGATTGTCCGATACAAAACATTAACTTAGGCTTTATATATCACTTCTCTTTGGTACCATATAACTTCCTTTACTCATGGGAATATGGATATGAAGAAAGTAGTGATATTTTTAGCCACATTGGCACTAGCAGGATGTGTATCAAACTCAGAAAGACAAAAGCAGCAAGCTGAAATTGATAGAACCACGCCATACTGTTCATCCCAAAAACAATGCGATGCGGCTTGGGCTGCTGCAAGACAGTGGGTGAATCAGAATTGTGGAATGAAAATCCAGAACTATAGTAGTGATTATATAGAAACATATAATTCCCCTGCTAACAGTGCAGCAATTGCATGCCAAGTAACCAAAAATCCTTTGCCTACAGGTGCTAGCTCAATAAACGTACGTATATCATGCTCAAATATGTTTGGATGCGTTCCTGATGTATATCAGGCTGCTATTAATTTCAATAAATATATTAATGATTATATTGAGAGATTTGCACCAGTCAGAATGGGCTTTATGGCACGAATGTCTGACACCAAGGGGAATGAGGTACAAAACACGTCCTATTCTGCAGGAATGTTAATAAAAGGTGTTACTCATGACGGTCCTGCTTATAAAGCAGGTTTACGTGACGATGATATTGTCACAGCGGTAGGGAATGATGCGGTGCGAAACCAGTACGACTTGACCTCTGTGATGGAAAAATATCACTCAGGGGATAACGTGAAAGTCACCATTTTAAGAAATGGAAAGGAATTAATTAAAGAAGTGCATCTTTAAAAATTATAGGCCTGATTATATTCAGGCCTTCATTTTTGGGGTATATATGAAAGAAACAATGACAAGGATTGAGCTTTCTGGCACCTTGGGGAAAATGTTTGGAAAAGTTCATCATCGATTGATTTCTACTACGCATGAAGCAGGCATAGCGTTAGCAAATACGATACCGGGCTTTGAAAAATTCATGATATCCAGTGAGGAGCGCGGATTAACCTATGCCATATTTAAAAACAATAAGAACATTGGACTAGATGATTTAGGTTTTCCAGTGACAGGTGAGGTTATACGTATTGTGCCTGTCGTGGTCGGGAGTAAAAAATCCGGATTCCTACAGACAATTTTAGGTGCGGTCATCGTTGCGGCTGGAGCTGTCGCTACATTCGTATTTGATCAGCCGTGGGGTGTTAATGTAATGATGGCTGGCGGTGCCATGATGCTCGGCGGCGTCGTTCAGATGCTCTCCCCACAGCCAGCTGGCCTGGCACGAAAAGAATCCGCTGACAATAAAGCGTCCTATGCCTTTGGGGGCGTGACGAACACTGCCTCTCAGGGATACCCAGTCCCTTTGCTTTATGGCAAACGCCGAATTGGCGGCGCCATTATATCTGCCGGTATTTACGTAGAAGACCAGCAATAAATTTTATTCAGTAAACCATCCAATTCAGGCCACCTTGCGGTGGCTTTTTTTATGGGCGTAATATGGCAAACAACATAATTAAAGGGCGCAAGGGTGGCGGCTCTAAGCAGCGTACACCGACGGAACAGCCGGATGATTTACAGTCCGTTGCGAAAGCCAAAATTCTGCTCGCATTAGGTGAGGGTGAATTTGCAGGTGGTTTAACCGGGAAAGATATTTATCTTGATGGCACCCCGCTTGAAAATGCTGATGGTTCGCAAAACTTCAGTGGCGTGTCCTGGGAATTTCGCCCCGGCACGCAGGCTCAGACTTATATTCAGGGTATTCCCGGTACTGAAAATGAAATCAGTGTAGGAACGGAAGTTTCCAGCAAGACAGCCTGGACCCATACCTTTACTAATACCCAGCTTTCTGCCGTTCGTGTCCGCCTGAAATGGCCGTCCCTGATGAAACAGGAAGATGACGGCGACGTGGTGGGCAATACCGTCAAGTATGCGATTGACCTGCAGACCGACGGCGGCGCCTGGCAGCCGGTGCTGGAAACCGCTGTCACGGGTAAAACCACCTCCGGTTATGAGCGGAGCCATCGTATTGATCTTCCCCAGGCCGGCAGTACCTGGACGCTACGCCTGCGTAAAATCTCTCCGGATGCAAACAGTGTCAAAGTTGGCGACGTGATGACGCTGCAGAGCTATACCGAAGTGATTGACGCGAAGCTGCGTTATCCCAACACCGCGCTGCTTTATATCGAGTTCGACTCCAGCCAGTTTAATGGCTCCATTCCGCAAATTTCCTGTGAGCCGCGTGGGCGCGTGATTCGTGTGCCGGATAACTACAATCCGGAAACCCGCGAATATACCGGCGTCTGGACCGGCGGGTTTAAATGGGCCTGGACGGATAACCCGGCCTGGATCTATTACGACATTGTTATAGCTGACCGTTTTGGTCTCGGTAATCGTCTGAGCAGCGCCAATATTTCGAAATGGACGTTGTACCAGATTGCACAGTACTGCGATCAGCTGGTTCCTGACGGGCGTGGTGGTGACGGCATGGAGCCGCGCTATACCTGTAACGTCTATGTCCAGGAACGCAACGATGCTTACACCGTGCTGCGAGACTTTGCCGCCATTTTCCGGGGCATGACCTGCTGGAACGGTGAGCAGATTGTTGTGCAGGCTGATATGCCGCGTGATGTCGATTTTACCTATACGCGCGCCAATATTGTCGGCAAACCCCGTTATTCGAGCAGCAGCAGCCAGGTTCGGTACACCAACGCCCTGATTTCCTGGTCTGATCCGGATAATGCTTATGCTGATGCAATGGAGCCGGCGTTTATCCCGGAACTGGTTTCCCGCTACAGTTTTAACCAGCTCGAAATGACGGCGATTGGCTGTACGCGCCAGAGCGAAGCTCACCGTAAGGGGCTGTGGGGCATACTGACCAACAACAAAGACCGGGTCGTTGAGTTTGATGTGGGGCTGGACGGTCGCATTCCTCAACCCGGTTATATCATTGCCCTGGCGGATGAGTTGCTGGCCGGACGGGTCAACGGCGGGCGAATCAGCGCGGTGAATGGCCGGGTGATTACACTGGATCGTGATGTGGATGCCAAACCTGGCGACCGCCTCCAGCTAAACCTGCCATCCGGGATCTCACAGAGCCGGACTATTCAGGCTGTTAACGGACGCCGGCAGATTACGGTCACAACGGCGTACAGTGAGACGCCAGAACGGGAATGCGTCTGGGCCATTGAATCCGATGATCTCTTCCTGCAGCAGTACCGGGTTACAGGAGTAAAAGAGAACAGCGATGCCACCCTCACGATCACCGGCGTGGCACATGACCCAGATAAATTCGCCCGCATCGATACCGGCGCTATTATCGACCAGCGCCCGGTTAGCGTATTGCCGGCGGGCAACCAGTCACCTCCTGACGATATTGTCATCACATCCCGCTCGGTCGTGAATCAGGGGATCAGCGTCGAAACGATGCAGGTTACCTGGTCAGCGGTCAGCGGCGCTATTGCCTACGAGGCGCAGTGGCGCCGTAATGACGGGAACTGGATTAATGTGCCGCGCAGCTCGACCACCTCGTTTGAGGTCAGCGGCATTTATGCCGGTCGTTACCTGGTTCGCGTCCGTGCGATCAATGCGGTGGAGATCTCGAGCGGCTGGGCGTATTCCGAAGAGAAAACCCTGACCGGCAAGGTCGGCGAGCCGCTGGCACCGCTGGCGCTGGCAACCCGTTCGCTGGTTCATGGGGTCCAGGTTAGCTGGGAGTTCCCGACCGGCTCCGGGGATACGCTGCGCACGGAACTGCAGTACAGCAAAAATCAGGACGGCAGTGCGCCGATGCCGTTATCAGACGTGGCCTATCCGGGGAAAAGCTATCAGCAGATGGGCCTCAGTATGGGCGCAGAATTCTGGTATCGGGCGCGCCTTGTGGATCGTCTTGGCAATGAAAGCCCGTGGACCGGCTGGGTCCAGGGGATGGCCAGCAATAACTTTGATGACTACTACGAAAACCTGACCAATGCGATCAAGGATACGGATGCCTGGGAGGAAACGCAGCGTACCATTAGCGAAACGCAGGAAGGTATCCGCAATACGCAGCAGGAACTGGAGCAGACCGCTGAAGAGCTGCGTCAGGAAGCCGCAGATCAGGCGAAGCAAGTCAGCCAGGATATTGATGCATCTGCGAAAAGCATCACTGCTGATGTTGACGGGAAGATCTCCGCCGTGAATAAAACCATCACGGATGAGCTTACCTCGGTAAATGAGTCTCTCGATTCTGGTCTGGCTCAGGCAAACAAGGGGATTCAGGAGGCAAAATCCGCCGTCGCTGATGCGAATCAGCAGATAGCAATTTTGAGCAAGTCGCTGGCCGACGGCGATGCCGCATTGAATGCGCAGATTAAAACTGCCGAGAATGGCCTGAAGCAGTCGTTGTCTCAGGTCAACACCACGTTAACCAATGCGGTTAAGCAGGAAACTGCGGATCGTATCGCAGATGTTAACGCGAAGGCGGCACAGGCTGCTGATGAACTGCTGGAGGCAACGCAGGGGATTGAGGCGAGTATCGAGAGCCTGACTCAGGTAATGAAGAGTGCCGATGAAAATCTGGCGCGGGAAATGTCCAGCCTCGCTGCGGGCGCTAATATCCAGTTCGATTCGCAGGTTATCTGGCATTTCAACAATCAGACGACCGAGGGCTGGACCGGAAGCGCCGGCGTACCGGGAGTGTCCCAGGATGGCTGGTTACGCCCTGCTGACAGTGCCACCGATCCGTACATAACCTCTCCTGGCGGTTTGGCTGTCGATGGTGCGGCGTACCGCTTCATCATGCTGCGCTTTCGTAAAACCGGCAAACCAGTCTGGGCGGGTGAGATCCGTTGGGTGTCTGCCGGCGAAAACTTCAATAACACGAAGCGATACATTGTTGCTGAGCCAGAATATGCCGATGGGGTGGCAACCCTGACGGTGCGTGATATTCCTTGGACAGGGAACATTGATCGTATTCGTCTGGACCTGACGAACCAGCAGGATGCCAGCAACTTTATCGAATTCGACTGGATCGCCGTTGGCCGGCCAGCACCCGGCGCCAGTACGGCGGCTCTGCAGGATGTGCGCAGTACGCTGAGTAACGCGCTGACCGCCGAAGCGCAGGCACGCAGCACGCTGGCGGCGCAGATGCGTGGCTCCTATGAGGGCAGCGATCTGGAGAAAGTCACCTCCGGGCTGCTGTACCAGGAAAAAACGGCGCGCGTTACCGCCATCTCAGCGGAAGTTAAGGCCAGAGAGTCCCTGCAGACGCAGTTTAACGACAACAAAGCTGCTGTTTCTGGTGAACTGAGTTCTCTGACGACAGAGCAGAGTGCGCAGGCGAGTCGTATCGGAGGCCTGGAAACCAGCCTCGGGAAAAAAGCCGATGCGACCGCGCTGACGTCCCTGACGCAGAAAGTTGAGCAACAGGGTGCCACGCTGACATCGCAGGGAACCGCGTTAACATCACTCACTAACCGGGTGGGCCAGACGGAAACGGGCCTGGCTGGTACGAATGAGGCGTTGAGCGGGCTGGAGTCTACTGTTACCCAGCAGGGCGACAGGATAACCAGCCAAGGTCAGTCCATCACGAAACTGACGAGCGATTTGGGCACGACAAATGCCGCGCTGGCGAAGAAAGCGGAGGCGAGCGCGGTCACCGCGTTAACACAGCAGGTAGAGCAAAACGGCCAGGATATTCGAAGCAATACTGACAGCATCACCAGTCTGTCGAATCAGCTGGTCAATGGCCAGCCGAATAGCTGGTCCCGTCGGATCTATCCTGTGCAGCTGGCTAACGCCGGGACAGTCCCGTCATTCAGCGATATTCGCGCCGTGGCGCCCGTGGTCGTGGATGAGGCGGCCGACGCGGCCAAACTGGACTTTACGTCCTCCGGTAGCTATCTGATCGCGCTGTATTCCTGCCAGGTAAAAGTGGCCGCCGATACCACCATCACAATGGCGCCCGGTAACAGGGTTTTTGATGATACCGGTGCTGTATTTGTAAATGGCGTTCAGGTTGCCTGGGGAAACGCCAGCTGGACTACCGTCAGTTTTGATCTGAAAGCCGGCTGGAATACCGTTGAGTTTCTGGTGAATCAGTGGACCGGCCAGGCGTATATCAACCTGGGCCTGAAGCTGTCAGACAAGGTTGCTGAGATGTACTCCGGTCTCGGTGTTTCCGCGCTGGCAAACGCAGCCGGCGTACTCAGCTCGAATGTCAGCCAGATTGGCAACGATGTGGTCAGCAATTCGCAGAGCATCACCCAGCTCCGGAATGCGCTGACGCAGACAGACGCGAACGTGGCCAGCAAAGCGGATCAGACGGCGATGAACTCGCTAACCGGACGAGTGGAGAAGACGGAATCCGGGTTGACGGCTGCTAACGCCAACATTACCTCGCTGAAATCCGCTGTACGGGCCGGAAACGCATCAGGCGGGGATTTAATTCCCAACCCGACATTTGACCCAACTTACGACCAGATGGGGTTCAGTGTGGTATCCACGACGGCTGAGGATGTTCCGTCGGGATGCCCGTATGGTTATGCGGCCAGAATTGCCAGCCGGGATCACCATCCTAACTTTGCCGCGTTCCCGGCCACGCTTAACGATGTGATTGAGATCAGCGCACTGGTTGCCTGCGGCGCCGGCACCGCGAATTTTAATCTGTATGTTGGTACTGCCGTTCGGCCAGATACGAGCACCGGTGCGCCACTCATGGCGGGTGGCGGAAAATCCCCCTCCGCGACCTGGCAGAGAACCACCTGGCGCTTCAAGGTCACGCAGGCGATGGTGGACAGGGGTTATATCCGCCCGTTCCTGCAGATCTCGCAGAACAGCCCGTATGGCACCGTATGGTTCGTTACGGACTGGCATATGCGAAATGTGACAGCGGCGCAAAAGGTTCAGGATACTGCGGACGCCACGGCGGCGGCGGTTGACTCCCTGACCACCACCGTGACTCAACAGGGTAATCTGCTGACCTCGACCGGCAACCGGACAACCCAGCTGGAAAACGGGCTGGCAACCACCAATGCCGCAGTGGCCAAAAAGGCTGATGCGACAGCGGTGCAGGATTTGACCAATACCGTCAAACAGCTGGGCAATGACCTGACGGCTGCGAACAGCGCCATCACGAAGCTGACCGGAAATCTTGCGAATACCGATAAAGCGCTGGCGCAGAAAGCCGATGCGACTGCGCTGGCCACGCTCGACACGAAAGTGACGCAGCAGGGCAAAACGCTGGAGAGCCAGAGCAATTCGCTGACGAACCTGTCGAACAGCCTCTCGCAGGTCGCGGCAGATATCGATGCCAGCGGGCAGATACCGGGTAACCTAGTCGTGAATCCCTCGTTTGAACGCGGGCTGGATGGTTATACCGGGCGGTCAACCGCGACCAGTGTGGTGGAGGTTTCCTCTCCTCACAGCGGGACGCGGGCGCTGAAGGTTGATCCGGGAAGCGTGTCTCCGGGGCAATACATCCCGTTTGTTCAGGGGCGAACCTATGAAATCGGGGTGTGGGTCAAGGAACCCGGAGCGACGACGGATAATGGCGCGGGGAACAACAAGCTGCGGATCGGTAACTCTGCCGGCCAGCCGGTTTTTGAGCGTCCATATAACAGCGGTACGGTGGGGACAAACTGGAGCCTGATTTCCGGTCGCTGGAAAGCGACGGAGACAGCCAGCCTGCCGGTGACGATGAGCAACTATCTGATTAGCGGAAGCCGCTACTTCGATGATTTTTACGTCACTGACGTTACCGACCGGGTGGACATCGATGCCACCGCCGGCGCCGTTACCGGACTGACGAACCGGGTCAGTACAGCGGAAGGGCATATCACCTCGCAAAGCCAGCAGCTGACGAACCTGCAGAACAGCCTGAACACGACAAATGCCGCGCTGGCGAAGAAAGCGGAGGCGAGCGCGGTCACCGCGTTAACACAGCAGGTAGAGCAAAACGGCCAGGATATTCGAAGCAATACTGACAGCATCACCAGTCTGTCGAATCAGCTGGTCAATGGCCAGCCGAATAGCTGGTCCCGTCGGATCTATCCTGTGCAGCTGGCTAACGCCGGGACAGTCCCGTCATTCAGCGATATTCGCGCCGTGGCGCCCGTGGTCGTGGATGAGGTGGCCGACGCGGCCAAACTGGACTTTACGTCCGCCGGTAGCTATCTGATCGCGCTGTATTCCTGCCAGGTGAAAGTGGCCGCCGATACCACCATCACAATGGCGCCCGGTAACAGGATTTTTGATGATACCGGCGCTGTATTTGTAAATGGCGTTCAGGTTGCCTGGGGGAATGCCAGCTGGACTACCGGCAGTTTTGAACTGAAAGCCGGCTGGAATACCGTTGAGTTTCTGGTGAATCAGTGGACAGGCCAGGCGTATATCAACCTGGGCCTGAAGCTGTCAGACAAGGTTGCTGAGATGTACTCCGGTCTCGGTGTTTCCGCGCTGGCAAACGCAGCCGGCGTACTCAGCTCGAATGTCAGCCAGATTGGCAACGATGTGGTCAGCAATTCGCAGATCATCACCCAGCTCCGGAATGCGCTGACGCAGACAGACGCGAATGTGGCCAGCAAAGCGGATCAGACGGCGATGAACTCGCTAACCGGACGAGTGGAGAAGACGGAGTCCGGTCTGACGGCGGCGAACAGCAACATTACGTCGCTCAGCAGCTCTCTGAGCCAGCAATCCAAACGCGGCGCTAATCTGCTTCCTGATGGCACTTTTGAAAGCTACGCGGTTGGCCACAATCTGGCGAATAACCGTGCCATCGTGACCACTGACGACTCGCATGGCGGCAATAAATGCATTCGTGTGACGCGTCCGAATGACTACAATGCCAATGCAACTGACAACACTGATACCCACATTTTCAGCGGATTCCAGGTTCGCGATAACGCAGTCTTCTATATGGAATGCTGGGTTAAGCTGGATGCCAAGAGTACAGCTATGGCCGAGAACGTGCAGATTTCCGTCGGCTTATCGCTCCAGTATCAGGACAACTCCTGGCAGTGGCCGGCAGTTACCAAAGCGGCAAAGGATCTCTCTTCAACTCAATGGACGAAGGTTTCTGGTTACCTGAAATCAACGAAGAGCGGTATTAAGCAGGCAATGGTCAGGATTTCTATTCCTAACGTTAGCAGCGTTAAGGCGGGTAACTCATTCCTCATTGATGACCTGGTCATTACCGAAGTGACTGATGCCTACAATGCGCAAAGTACAGCAGATGCTAACGCTAATGCGATTTCGACACTGAACTCGACCGTATCCCAACAGGGCGACCAGATCACCAGTCAGGGTAACAGCATCACTAAACTGACAAATGACCTGGCGACGACTAATAACAACGTCAGCAATAAAGCAGACGCTAATGCTCTGACGGCACTGACCAACCGTGTTACCCAGACCGAAAAAGACATTAACTCAACGAGTTCGTCTGTCACGAATCTGAACAACAAGGTTGATTCTATTTCTGTCGGTGGAACAAACCTGATCAAGAACTCCGGCGATATGACTGGCTGGTCGAACGTTACCAGCGAGACGTATCGTGGTAACGCGGTAATTGGTGCAACGGTAAAAGCCGGCTCCGGTTACAAGGATCTGCGGGAAATCACGCTTGAGTCGCCTGTCGATGCAGGTGAGTACGTTTACAGCTTCTATGCGAAAGGTGGTGTTGCCGGCCAGACGATGACGGCGTTCTTCTACAATCCGAACACCACAACGTCTATCGAGACCAGCCAGGGTGCGAAAGGTAATAACACCGATGGCCGTGCGTACTTCACGCTGACCACTTCATGGGTTCGCTATTGGGTTAAGTGGAAACAGACACCTACCACGGGTACCAAGCGCCTGATTCTGTGCCGTATCGAGAGTAATACCTCCAAAGACCAGACGGTGTACATCAACAGTCCGAAGTTTGAGGTAGGTAACGTTGTTTCCGACTGGAACGACTCTCCGGCTGATAGCGCCAGCGCGTCGGCTGTGGACTTGTTGACAACGACAGTGAATCAGCAGGGCACTTCCATAAGCTCTATCGGTAATCGCACCACATCGCTGGAAAACGGGCTGTCGACAGCTCAGAACAACATTGCCAGGAAGGCTGATGCTTCTGCATTGCAGGATCTCCGGAACACGGTGACATCTCAGGGGGGCGATTTAACTGCGGCGAACAGTAGCATTACCAGCCTGCAGGCCTCGATGAACCGTCGCACTGTGTTTACTGTCACTGCACGGGGAAATGGCAACAGCGTAACTCCTGGGGTTTTTGATGAAAGCGGCAAAAACCTGTTTACCCCTGGTCGCAGCTGGGCACTAGTCACTTTTGCAAAACACAGCGACGGATCAACGGTGATTGCGACATCCAAAACATACGATGTCTTTGGCAGCGCGAATAATGGTGCCACGATGTCGGCTGATATCGAGGCGTTGGCCAGTGGCACTTACGTTTGCGTCCTGACATTCGATGAGCCATCTGGCAACCGAGGTAAGATATTGTCTGCTCTGGAATCTCTTGGTGGTACATCCGAAGTCGTCAACTCCCTGCCGTATCGTGGTGCCTATATTCTCCTTGGCCGCAAAGGCATGAGGTCGGGCGATGGTCTGGAACTGCGTGCGCCAACCGGTGGTGACGCCACCGCTCACATTTCGACCTCAGTCGAATTTGTGAACGGGATAATGATGGGGCTGGGTGCAGCCGGCGGTGTGATGATGAAGGCTGATGCGAACGCGTCGGCAATTACCACGCTCCAGAACACAGTGAAGACCCAGGGGGGTAATATTGACTCCCTGAGTTCCTCGATAACGGCGCTGGAGAACAGCCTCAGGTCGACAAACGATACGGTGAGTAAAAAGGCTGACACGACTGCAGTGAGTTCACTGACTGGTCGCGTAAGCCAGGTGGAAAACACTATCACCAGCCAGTCGCAGAGTATCACGTCGCTGACCAGCAGCATCAATACCATCAGTACTCAGGGAGCTAATCCGTGGGTTGACGGTACGTTCGAAAGCTACGGAGATGGTCATGTGCTGGGCGGGGGCGGCACCGCCGTTGTGGTGGCGTCTCAGAAATTCACCGGCAATAAGAGCCTGCAGGTGAGTCGAGGAGCGAACAACAACGGCAACAGCGATAAACAGCTTGGGAGCTGGCAGTCAGTCCGTGAGGATGCGAAGTTCCGGTTTGAGTTCTGGGCTATGATGCCGGCGGATCAGGCGCCATCCTCCGGGTGGACAACGCTGGTCGGCATTAACTCACTGAATGCTGCCGGTCAAAACTCCTGGCAGTCGGCGGTCACTGTCAGCGAAGCCGCTCTTGGTGCGCGTGATAAGTGGGTGAAATTTACGGGTATTGCCAGTAACAACGGGGGTGGGAGAACACGCGCAGTGGTCTGGATCTCTACCCGTGGCGCCTCCGGCAGCGGCACCCCCGGTTATTCGCTGTATATCGACGATCTGGTTATCACGGATGTTACCGATGCGAAAGCGGCACAGGATGCCTCTGACGCGACGGCGAGTGCCGTGAGCGGTCTGACGGCTCGCGTAACGGATGCCGAAGGGAAAATCACCGCCCAGGCGCAGCAGCAGACGGCACTGGCCACGAAAGTGGATAATGCCAACTCCCGCGTCGATAACATGGCGAAGACGCTAAGCGACAGCCAGAGCACACAGGCCAGCCTGAATACCTCGCTTCAGTCGCAGATTGACGCGCAGGCGGCCGCCAACATCAAAAACCAGACGACGCTGGACAACACGATTAAATCGGTGGCCAGTATCACCAGTACCCAGCAGACGCATGCAACGGCACTGGAGGCGCTGGCAACGCAGCAGACGACCCTGACATCCAGTGTCGGGGATCTCAGTGCTTCCGTTCAGAACACCGCCAAAACCGTGGCGGATGTGAATGGTACGGTGAGTTCGCTGTGGTCGATGAAGGTTGAGACGGTTAACGGGAAGAATGTTGGCGCGGGGATTACGCTGGGCAGCAATGGTGAAACGAGCGACATGATCCTCTACGCTGACCGCTTCTCGCTGTTTAACCGTAATAATGCGACGGCTGTTCCGGTGATGGTTGCCGAAGGCAATGAGCTGTATATCGATACGGCACGTATCAAAAACAGTTCCCTGACCTCAACCAAAATCGCGGACGGTTCCATCACGAACGCGAAGATCGGCCACGAGATCCGCTCGAATGACTTTGTTGACGGGTCACGCGGCTGGCGTATCGCTAAGGATGGCTCTTCGCAGTTCAACAACGTGATCGTTCGCGGTGCGGTTTATGCGACTGACGGCTGGTTCCAGGGCACGGTATATGCGAACCACATCGAGGGCGACATCGGGTCATTTGCGATCAACATCGCTCAGCACCGCACGCGCAAGGTGCCGAAGGCTACATGGCAGTGGTTTGAGCTGGCCCGGTTCCGGCGGCAGAATTTCGACCAGGTGATCAATATTCGCGGTGGACTCCTCCAGACGGATAGCATCACTATCGACGGCGGCGCGAAACTCAGAGCGGGGATGTCCTACGCGCCAGGGGCTGACGGCGGACTGAATCCTGGCTATCTGTCGTATGCAATGCTTCTTCGTGGCACAGGCGCTACGTCTGGTGGCGGCAGTATGGAGCTAGGCATTGAGCTTATGTATGAAACAGGTGGAGCAACACGCCTGTTAACGGCGCAAGAGTCAATGAACGTAGACAACATGTCATTTGTCGTCCCTGCCGGTACTGGCGACGCTGTTCTGCGATATGGCTGTTACCTGGACCGTAACGGACAGATGGTATTAACCATCCTCTCAAGATTCGACGCCTTCGCCGCGCGCAATAACAACGTAATTCGCGGTTCATCAACCTGATAACAATATATGGCCCCGCAAGGGGCCTTTTCTTTTTCCAGGGAAAACCATCCAGGAGGAACTTTATTATGGCGATGTATGAAGTCGGTACCGTCACGGGTGCCGCGTCGCAGGCACGGGTGACAGGTGCGACAACAAAATGGTCACAGGAGGCGCTGGGGATACTGCCCGGGTCGATTCTAGTGGTCTACCGCAGCGGTAGTGCTGACCTGTATGCGATCAAATCCGTGGACAGCGACACGCAACTGACGCTGACCCGGAATATCACCACCGCATTTTCCGGTGCCAGTTACGGCATTATTACCGCTGAAACCGCCAGCACCTCGTCGTTTGCTAACCAGCTGGCCAGCGCGTTTGCATTCTGGCGTAGTGTAGTGGAGGGCTGGTCGATGGCCCTGACCGGCAGCGGCAATATCACCCTGACTGACCCGATCACAGGAAAGCAGGTGACCGTGCCGGCGATAGCCGGGATGGCGAAGGCCTCGGATCTTAACGCGCTGGCAAAACTCACCGGAGGAAACAAACTCGACGGCTCGCAGGTTATAACCAGCGATAATGCCGGTTTTATACTCGGTAAGAACTCAGATCTGGCTCTGCTCAAAAAACAGGGGCAAGGCGGGACAATTGCCGTTGGCTCGGGAACACCGTTTAGGGTTCAGCGTTCAAGAGCGACCACTGTATCACCGGCAGACACCTTTGATGACATCCTCGTTATTGATGCCAACAACCGAACGACACTACCTGGCGCGCTGACTGCCGGCGGCGACATCGACAACACGACGAAGGGGTTGCTGTATACCCAGGCGATTGAGCTGTCATTTAGCACGCCATACATCGACTTTCATTTTAACTACAGCACCGACGACTTCACCGGGCGGATTATGGCCACTGCCGCCGATCAAATTAGTGTACAAGGTAGTCATTGGCGAGTTGACAGGGATCTTCGTGTTGGTGGTATGGCAGATATTGGAGGGTGGGCGCAATGCGGAGTCGACCTCTCGGCCAACAGAACAGACTTTGGTTCCCCTGCTGATGGTTCGTTGGTTTCAGGCGGACGTATTCGATCCAGAATGCTGGGACGCGGCGGTAACGGTGACACCTCCGGAGCGTGGGGTGGTTTCTACCTTGAAGAATACGTTGGGTACAACCACCGGGTGGTACTGTATATGGACGGTTTTGACAGAAAAGATGCCTGGCTCTTTTACACCGGTGGGACAATCTCCACCCCTAAAGGCGATGTTATGACCACTGGCTCAGACGTGCGGCTGAAAAAGGATTTTACGGAATCCCAGGAAGGGGCCTCCAGGCGTATTAACGCGCTGGGGGTATGTGAGTTCAACATGAAAGGCGAAACACGCCGTAGGCGTGGATTTATTGCTCAACAAGCTGAAAAAGTTGACCCGATTTACACCTTTCAAAGCGGCGATGTAGAAATTGATGGCGAGAAGATCAATATCCTTAACGTAGACCATACGGCCATCATCGCGGATCTTGTTCTTACGGTGCAGGAGTTAACAAAACAAGTGCGTGATTTGAACAAGCAGGTTCAAACAAAAGAGTACTGATTGAGAGAAAATAGGTTATCAAAACTCGGATAATTTATCATGTAATCAGCATGTTAGAATTAACATAAAAATGGTTCTAGATAAGTGTTCAGAAACATATTTTTTTAAAAATCAAAGTATTAAGAGCAATGCAGAGAACTACTGCTGCGCCACATGCAGTGGTTCGAAGCCGCAGACCTGATCGTCAAAGGCATGGAAGGCGCTATCGCCGCCAAGACCGTGACCTATGACTTCGAACGTCTGATGGAAGGCGCTAAACTGCTGAAATGTAGCGAGTTTGGCGACGCGATTATCGCGAATATGTAATCCCATTGGTGGATTAAATAAAAGCGGGAGCCGATGGGCTCCCGTTTTTTTTCGCCTTCAGGCAATTATTCTGCCGGACGCTTGAAGCATTAGGCGATGGCGAATGTCCCGCAGCGCAACGTTCAACAAAGCTATATACCTCATGACAGGGAGAGATCCATTTGCCGTAAGAGCTCGCATGAAAACGGATTGCACGCCAGGCGTCATACTGATGGCCCGACCGGCTTAAACCGGGGCCGTTCGGCGAATATGTGCTGTAGCCTAAACTCAGGCTATCCGCTCACTTTCAGATTAAACAGCCGGGACAGCGCCGCTTTGCCGCTATCCGTCACTTGTACTTCCCGATATCCCGGCGCGCGCGTTATCCATCCTTTTTGCAGGAACAGCGTCATTAGCGACGAACCGGCATCGCCGCCCAGATGAAAACGTCTTTCGCTCCAGTCGAGACAGGGGCAGCAGGGCTTACGCCGTGGGCGGGCGTTAAACACTGCGCCAAGGCGTTCAAGCTGGGTTTTACCGGCTGACGTCAGGGCCAGGCCATCTGCCGCCAGCCATTTTTCCCTCAGCATAAATTCATAAATATTGACCGCCAGCTCGCCCGCCAGATGATCGTAGCAGGTCCGGGCGTAGCGAAGATTAACCGGCGTGCTGGGGAGAAGCGTCTTATGCGCTTGCATAGAGACGCCCATCAGGTTTTCCAGCAGCCCGGCAATATGCGAGCCCGCCAGGCGGTAATAGCGGTGGCGCCCCTGCGCGAGACACACCACCAGCCCGTTGCTGAGCAGCCGGGCAAGATGGCCGCTGGTGGTGGAGGCGGACACCTCGGCGACCGTACTGAGTTCGGTTGCCGTCCATGCGCGCCCGTCCATCAGCGCGCAGAGAATACTGACCCTTGACGAGTCAGAGAGGGCGGAGGCCACCATCGCCATAGCGGTTTCCAGCGCCTCCTCTGGCTCACTGTCTTGCTGCGGTTTCAGGAGATTCATTCAGAAAGTATGGCCCATTTTTTGGTCACTTCCGCTGCCCGGGCGTCATCATCGGTAAGGAGAATGAGCCGGTTACGGTGGTCGCTGTACTGTACCAGAATATTAATACCATTATGGGCCAGGGTGTCTGCGATGTCTCCCAGTTCCCCTGGTCGTTCCTGAGGTAACTTTCGTATCAGAGGACGGCATACATTGCTGACCGTAAAGCCGGCCTCGGTCAGCACCCTGCGGGCTGTCTCACCGTCTTCCACCAGAAAATGCGCATGTCCGGCATCAGGCGTGGTGAATACGCCACCGCCTTCGAGCCCCACGCCGTTGTTACCCAGCGCCATACCCATTGCGCCAAGCGAGCCCGGCGAGTTGCTGAGAATCACGTGAATGTCATACATCTGACTGTGCTCCCCGATCCGATGCGTAATCCCGGAACACGCGGGCGACGCGTATTCTGTAATATGAAAAAATCGATGCTTTGCCTTCGCGCTGGGCAGCCAGATGCCGCTCATTTTGCTGCCAGTTGGCCACCGATGCTTCATCTTCCCACCAGGATAACGAGAGGATTTTGCCGGGCGTACTCAGGCTCTGAAAGCGCTC
>OKWA01000131.1_pt1 | contig 56729 bp, 45 predicted proteins | sample 1606861 | NCBI WGS metagenome assembly OKWA01 (sample SAMN03281007, study PRJEB24777) | human gut metagenome | isolation source: fecal sample PR166 from 1 month old female Malay infant, vaginally... | reverse complement strand
CCTACAACGCTTACCCCGCGTCCGCAGCCGCCACAGCCACCAACGCGGTTCCGCTGAACAAGCCCTACTACGGATGCTCCTTCCAGGAGGCATTCCTGCGTTTTTGGAAGAAGTACGTGGTGTTCAGGGGCCGCGCATCCCGCAGCGAATTCTGGTGGTGGATGCTGGCCAGCTTTGCCATTCAAGTCGTGCTGTCAACCCTCGTGGATGCCTCCAATGACCACCTGTCATTCCTCTCTTCGCTGTGGAGCCTGGCCATACTCGTCCCGAGCATCGCACTATCCGTTCGCCGTCTCCACGACATCAACAAGCCCGGCTGGTGGCTTGCCATCTTCTATGGAGCCGTGTTTGCTGGCGCAATCCTCATGATTGTTGGCGGCGGCGCTGCACTCTTCGGCGCCCTCAGAGTCTGGGGAAGCCCCTCTGATAGCGGCTACTATGCCACAGCCGCAGCGGGTAGCCTTGGCATCCTGTTCATCGGCGCGATAATCGCGGCCGCAGCGGGCATTGTCTACATTGTGTTCATGACGCTACCCAGCAAGCCGGAAGGCGCGCGTTTTGACGACGATTTCGTCGCAGCCGTCCCTTATGGCGCTCCGGTTCCTCCCGCTGGCGCTCCGAACGGCTACGCTCAGGCCGCGCCGGGCTATGGCGACCCGAATGCCGCGCCTTACGGGCAGGCCGCACTGACCGCACCGGCTTATAATCCGTATGCCCAGCAGACTGCTCAGCCTGTACCGGGCCGCGACCCGTACGCGCAGTCGACTGCACCGGCCACACCTACCGCTTACGGTCAGCCGGCTCCCACTGCGCCCGACTACAGCCAGCCCGCGACACCTGTCACCTACACGCAACCCGCTGCCGCACAAACCCCTGACTATAGTCAGCCGGCGGCTCCCGCTTCTAACTACGGACAGCCCGCCACGCCAGCTCCTACCGCCGAGCCGGCTGTCGCACCGGATGATTCAACCATCCCGGCTTCCGACAATGAGGACGACGGCCAGAATCCGTGGCAAGGTCAGTGACATTACGATAAGGCAGCCCGGTCAAACCGGTCTTCCCACTGAAAAACCGCACCCCAATCGTTAGGCTGAAAAAATACAGATATCACGATTGAGGATGCGGTTTTCTCGTATGCATTGCTTTACAACCGCACGAACACGGTCGGAGCTCCAGAAGGCAGCGTGGCGGCAAGGTTCGGTTCGCCATCGGCGGAGAGACGGAAAATGGCCACATTATTTGAGGCCTCATTGGCGGCAAGCAGTAGATTGCCAATCGCCAATAAGTGACGCGGACGGCTCCCGGCACAATCAATGCCACGGCCACGCCAACCAAGAACATCCGGCTCGTCAAGCCGGGTAAGCCGCTTGCCATCCCACAACAACGTCACGATGCGTTCGGAACCACGCAGCCCCACATACGCCAACCCAGCTATGCCCTCGCTGGCTGCCGCGGCACCCGCGTTCCCCTGCAGTGCATTCCATGGCACAAACGCCAGCGAAGCCGCCTGATCCGGCTTCGGCAGCGCATCAGGACCAAGACTGACCGTTTGCAGCACACGGATTGTTCCATTGTCGGAATGTTTGGCATCATGGCCGGGCTCAGGGCCAATCAGCGTTACCGTGCCGCCCCATTCACCAGCCACCGCCACACGCCAATCGTGCGCAGGGTCATCGGAATCGACCGGCAGTAGATGCTGGTCGCGCGGACCGGTGCCCGGCGCGAGGGTCACCGCGCCCTCACGAATCAGCTCGCCGTGCTCCCAATGATGCACATAGATGCGATCCGCGCCCAGATCACTGGTCAGCACTCGGCCATCAGGCAATGGCTGCACCCAATGAGCGTGAGGACATTCCTGAGCTGGCAGCGGCCCATGCCCCTCGCCGCGTAGCATCTGTGCGACTTCGAGGATTACACCGGATTCCGTTACCGGATGCACGCAAACGTACCCGTCGGCGTAGTCGGCGGTGATGAGGCGACCCTGACCTTCGTCGTCGCGCACAAACACCACATGAGTGACGGCATGACCCGGCGTGGGTACGCGGGACAGCTCCACAAGCCGCAATGAGTCGCCCGCCCCTTCGACGCGAAATGACGCTATCTCATTGGTGTCTTCCAACACCGCATACAGCACCTGGCTGCCGTCCGCAGCGGTATGAAGCTCCATCCATGTGGGCGATGGCACGTCAGCAAGCAGCCTTCCACGGCTAAGCAGTGCGGCATCGTCGCTGTCATTGCTGGCATTGCCGCCGGCTTTTAATATCAATTGTTCGATGCCCGGGCATGCCGCATTGCGCAACTCGCCGAACCCACCAACCACAATATCCATATAATCCCCCCTGATTTATAAGGGTTCACGGCATCTTGCGACGCCGATTGGACATGAAGAAACGATTCGACAACGAATAGTTCACCCATAACGGTTACCAGCGCAAAGATTTCTCGCAGTAATCCTTGATCTCGAGAAATCGTTGTGCTAAGGCATCGCCAACGCGAAGATTTCCCCAAAGAGCTGGGAAATACCGCTTACAACTCCACGGTTTCCTTGTTGGGGTCGTCCTTGATGTGTGCGAACTTGGCGGCCAGGGCCTCCTTGTTGCGCTTTTCATCCTCTTCCTTGGCTTGGCGCTTGGCCTCGTCCGGGTTCCAGAGCACGTCTTCGCGGTGCTTGTCCCATTCGGCTTGAGCCAGCGGGGCGATGAACTCGGCGGTGGCGGCCAAAGAGTCGGCGCCGGAGGTATTGGCACGGGCTTCAATCAGATCAAGAATCTGCTTGTCAGTCAAGCAGATGCGCGGCACCGAGCACTGCTCGCGCAGTTCGTTGACGTAGAGCAGAATCGGCAGAACCTTGGCGGCTGCACTGGCGGCAACACTGTCTGCGACGTCTGCTGAATCATCGACCGAAACACCATCAGCGGAACCGGAAGTATCGGCGGCATCCCCAGCCACCACACCCAGCAACGCATCGCACACGGCGAGCGCGGTGGCGAATCGAACAGCCACATCAGCAGGCTCGGCGGACGTGGCCAGGCGACCATCGGCCTCAGCGTCAGCCTCAACCTGTGCTTCCACAGCGGCAATCGCTTCCTTCACTGATTCCGCCGTTTCGGAATCCCAATCAATACCCAAGGCGTTGGCCGCCTCGATAATCAGCTCTGCATCGCCGGATTCGGCGTAACCGGTCATCGTATCGTAGGCGTCATTGGCAGCGAGTAGGGCGTCGACGATATTCTGCGGGCGGCCAGGAATCTCATCGGCGCCCTCATAGACGAACTCAGCGTCCGGCACAGTGACGTCTTCACCGGTCAGAATTCGCGCGAACGCACGGGTGATGCGCACCTGCAGATTCTCCGCATACTTGGCGTCGTTGTCCATCTGCATAGCCTCGATCAACGGCCATAAAGCAATCAGCCCCGAGCCCACTTCAGCGGCCTTGGCCACCGCCGGCAATGCTGCGACCTGCGCGATTGCCTCACGATTCAGTTCGATAGTCATCCGTGCTCCTTTGCGTCCACCACTCGATTGTACGCGCTTACTTGGCTCCCTCCTCGAGGGGAGCTGGCGGCGAAGCCGTCTGAGAGAAGTTCGGTTGCGCGACTCAGGCTCCCCTCAGTCTCGCTTCGCGAGCCAACTCGACAGCAATTGTGGACGGGCTCCGCCCGCGCCTCAATAGCTCGCCTACAAACAGTCCACCGGACTGTTTGCTTCACGGCTCAGTCTCAGAGAAGGAAGCCAAGGTTGTATGACACCAGTCTGCCGTTACTTGACGTTGGCCGCTGGGTCAACATACGTGATTGACATCACACGGCCGGTTTCGTCGTCGTATGTCACCGAGGTCACGGAGGCAAGCGCCGTGTGGCGCAGGAACATCCAGTGCTCCGGGTGGCCAGTCTCCAGATAGTGTCGGTAGCTGAAAATCGGCGACTCGTGGCTGACCACCACGATCTGCTCGCCGGGGTGCTGGGCGACCTTCTCGCGCGCGAAGTCATCCATGCGCTGGGCGATGTGCTGGTATGACTCGCCCCAGCTGGGCTTGTACAGGTTGGTGACGAGCTTCCAGTTGCCGTTCTTCCACAAGGCACCCTCGCCATGGCCGATCCGCTTGCCGCGGAACTCGTTACCCGCTTCAATCACCCGTTCATCGGTGGCGAGGGTGAGCGGAGCTTCGCCGCGAGCTTCGCGCACCGGGTTCAGGGCATCGAGAATCGCGCCGGCGGTCTCACGTGTGCGGTCGAGCGGCGATGAATACACGGCGGCAATCGTATTGGTTTGGGGGTTCTTGGCCAGATAGGCGGCAGTGGCCTGGGCCATGCGCCGGCCAAGATCGGAAAGATGGAAATCGGGGAGACGCTCATAGAGCAGATGGTCAGGGTTGTAAACCTTGCCGTGGCGGACGAAGTGGATGGTGGTTGCGCTCATGAGCCGCCTTTCTTTTTATTCCTACGGGCATCTTGCGATGTTCGCCGAAGAACATGAGAACGTTGTCTTAATATCTCCAATCTACCGCGTGTCGCGCCCTAACCAACGATTAGAGTATCCGTGACGCAAATATGCGAATGGGGAAACCACGCAAACTTTGCGCGACCATGGACAACACATCATTCGATGAGGGCTTCGCTGGCAACGCCACGCCAGCGAGGGACATCCAATCGGGAGCGGAAAGGAGCGTAGTGCTGTTATGTCCAATAACTCGTCCAACTCGAACACGAATACCGTTATGGCCGGCATCAAGGAAGTAGGCCACAAAGTTTTTGGTGGATATGCGGAGTTGCTGCGCATTCCCCACACCGCCCGCTATTCGATTGGCTCGGTCATCGCCTGCATGCCGTTCCCGATGGTCGGCATGACCATCACCATTTCCGTACAGCATTACTACGGCAACTATTCGCTGGCCGGCATGCTCACCGCCATCCAGGCGATCGCACTGGCCATCTCCACGCCACTGCTCGGCAAGCTCACCGATAAGTTCGGCCAGCGGCAGGTTTCGATTCCGACGATCATCGTGTGGATCGTGGCCGCCATCGCACTGACCACATCCATCACCAACCGCGCGCCGGAATGGGTGCTGTACTGCCTGACGCCGTTCCTGGCTGCCATCCCGCCGTGGGGCGCGATGAGCCGCGCGCGTTGGACCAAAATCTTGAAGGGCGATCAGGAGCGTACCAACCGTGCGCTTTCCCTGTGCGGTGTGCTGGACGAGTGCATGTGGGTGATCGGCAATCCGCTGGCATCCACGCTGGCCGTGATTTCCGGTCTGCTGGCTTTCTCGTTCACCGGCATGTGCGTGGTGGTGGGCGCGCTGATGTTCCTCACCGAGCTGACCACCGAGCCGCCGTCGCAGACTGCATTGGCACGGGCTGAGGGTATTTCCCGTAAGGAATACCGCGAGCGCGAGGCCGCTCGAGCCGAAGCATTGAAAGCGGAGACCGCGGCCGAAGAAACCCGTCGCCGTCTTGAGCGCGAAGGCGTAACCGACCAAGCCGTAATCGATAAGGAGATCACCCAGGCGGTTGCCGACGCGCGTTCCGGCAAGAAGGCGTCCATCTGGGGGCCGGGCTTGATTGCCGTGTGCGTCACGTGGTTTGGATTGGGCGCGTTCCAGTCGGCCACCGGTATTTCCATTATCGCGTTTGCCACCGAGTCGAACATGAAGCAGTACACGGGCTTTGTGTTCGCCTGCTTCTCCATCAGCTCGCTGATGGGTGCTCTGGTGTACGGCGCGAAAAACTGGTCGATTGCCCTATGGAAGCGTTTCTACTTCTGCCTGGCCGTGGTGAACATCGGTATCAGCACGTTCCTGTTCGCCAAGCATTTGTGGGTCATCATGATCATCTACCTGATCATCGGTGTATGTCAGGCTCCAACGTGGATTAATGGCAACCAGCTCATGCTGCACTTGGTGCCGCCCTCGCGTTTGACCGAGGGTATGGCGTGGATGGGCGCGATGAATTCCATCGGCTCCTCTGCCGGGTCGGCCATTGCCGGCCAGTTCATCGACCGCATGGGTTCGCACGGCGGCTTCATGGTGGTCACCACTTTGGCCTTGGCTTCGCTGGTGATTGCCTTGATCGGCTTCAAGCAGATCAAGGGCTCCACCGAACAGCCAACACTCACCGAAGTGAGTGTGTGACATATAGCCAAGTACCCTCTGACGATTGAGATGATTTCATCTCAATCCCAATCAGCTTCATCAGCTCCCAGTAACACCCTAGCTACCAGCAGCGTCAGAAATTCAGGAAATTTGCCCACTCGTCCTAGATTTCTGTCACTGGCCCGAACTCAGCGTCAGAAATCTAGGAAATTAGGGGTGATTTCCTAAAATACCGACGATAACAACGACTCAGCGTCAGAATTTCAGGACGAAGCCATTCTTTTCCTGAAATTCTGACGCTGAGATGTGGCTTATCACCGCCCATTAGCAGTTGAACCACGGAAAGAGACGAAAATACGCCTTACTTCGGCCAGCCTTTGGGGGTGTGCTCCAAGGACCACTCGCCAAGCTTATGAGAGAAGCTGCTCTGCCACTTGGCTTCCAGCTCCTCGGCGGTCAGACGGTTTTCGGCGGACTTCAGACGATTCATCGCGTTGGTGTGTATATCGTCAAGCAGCCATTTACGAATCAGGAAGTTCCACACCATCACCACGGCGGTGGCCACCAGCTTGCCCACGTTGGTGCGCAGCAGGTATTCGGCGTGCTGCGAGACGAAAGCGTCGTGGTTCATACCGTAGGTGGAAATCCAGATGATGGCGTCGTTCATGAACAGACCGACTACGGCACCCGCCACGAAGATAACGATCTCCATCCATCGCGCCATATCGTCACGATGCTTGAACACGAACTTCATACTCGCCAGATAGTTGAAAATCAGGGAGATGATGAAAGAGATGGTGGCAGCCAACACGTTGTGCATGTGGAATACGCCCACCAGCAGGTTGAGGATACCCCAGTCAATCACAAAGGCGATAACGCCTACAATGCCGAACTTCATCAGCTGTTCAATCAGTTTTCTCACAGAGGGTATTCAACACTATTGGTCTGACCGTGGGGTGCGAATTGGCCAGAAAGTCCAATAATCTCCGCAATTGGAGATGCTCCCCCCCTCAGAGAGGAGATCCAATCATAAGCAACATGGAACCGATACGAGGTGCAGGCAATCTTATGGAGGAAATCAAGGCAGTGCATAACGACGGGCGCCAAAGCTAGACTGGAGACGAACCAAATCAAGGAGGAATCCATGCCTGTTATTCACACTCACGTGTCCGTATCCACCACGCCTGAGCAGCGCGAGGCACTGAAGGCCGCATATGGCAGGGCAATCACCGCTGTGCCGGGCAAGTCCGAGGGCTGGCTGATGTGCCCGTTTGAGGACAATATGCCGATTTACTTTGGCGGCAGCGACGACCAGCCGGCCGCCTACGTGGAGGTCAACGTGTTTGGCCGTTCCGTGCCGAGCTCTGCCTGGGAGAAGCTGACACAAGACATCATGGCCGCATTGAACTCTACGCTTGGCGTCCCCGAGGACCGCACTTACATCCGTTACACCGCCACCACCGACTGGGGCTGGAACGGCGGCAACTTCTAGTTGTTATATCTTGCCCCCGGAGGGGGAGTTGTCGAACGCAGTGAGACTGAGGGGGAGTGGTTTGCCATGGCACTCCCCCCCAGTCAGCTTCACTGCCAACTCGTCCGCAGATTACTGGCTCACTGTCGTTTGCCTTTCTGCTACAAACAGCCCCACCAGGCTGTTTGCTTAACGTCTCAACCTCAAAGCGAGGATTCGAGACATGAAAAGCCCGCCGCTGGCGGGCTTTCTGCATTTCAAGGGGCTGATTTCCAACATTCAGAAACTCTACTAGCGCTTCAAGGGGCTGCTAATACAAGAAACCCGGAGTATGACCATTGAAATTGCAACGGTCATACTCCGGGTTTCGCAATCGAAGAGCCCCTCGAAACGCAGATAGACCTCCGGAAAACCGGAAATCAGCCCCTCGAAGGCAAGTTACTGCGGTTCAAGCTCAATCACACGATCTTGGGCATGGGGGTGGTGAGGCTGGTGGTCAGGTTGACGTGGACCAGACCGGCGCCGGCGTGCACTTCGACCTTCTTCAGGGTCACGGTGCGCTCGGCCTCCGGAGCGCGGTCGTTGTCGGTCATGGTCGCAGGGGACTTGACCGCCACGAAGGCCAAATCATCCAGCGAGATACCAGCAGACTGGCACAGTTCCATGGCCTCGGCCGCGGACTCGGTGAAGCCCGGCTTGTAGATCACGCGATCGGCCGGAACACCATAGGCGTTCTCGGCTACCCACTTGGCGTTCTCCGTCAGGGCCATGCCCTTATGCGAGTGCGGCTCAGCCGGCATGGAGCCGTTCTCAAGCGCATCGACAAAACCATCAAGCTGCGGAGCCAGCGCCTCGCCGCCATCGCGGAACAGGTTGCCGATGATCGGCGTGCGGAAGCCCAGCTCGTCGGCGGTGGCCTTCAGGGACGGAACCTGATCGTCCTCGCCTTCCCACAGGTTGATGAGCGGGAAGGTCGGAATGTCCAGGTTCTCCAGGCGCTGCACGTGGAACGGGTAGCGCCAGGCCAGCTCGGGATCATCGCGCCAGGTGGAGGCACGAGTCACCACAATCGCGGCGGACGGCCACTGCGCACCGAATTCGCGGCACGCGATATCCAGCCACTTCTGGGCGCCGGCGTCGGTGCCGTAACCGGCCTCAACGACGACCACATCATGCAGGGCGCAAGCCATCTCCACGGAGACCAACGTCGGAATGCCGATGGACACGTTGGCAAACGGGCCGCCGTGCACGTACACCGGGGAACCGTTCACGGTCTCGGTCTTGGCGGGCTTGACCGCATCGGCCAGAATGCCGGTGATGCGCCACAGGTCCACGAACTCGCCGAAGGTCACGGCCTGGCCATCCTTGGTGCCGGCGATCATCTTGGACACGCGCTCGGCAATCTCGTCCATGGAACGGGAGAGCACCACAATCTGCATGAGCTCGGAGGTGGGGGTGAGCACCGTCTTCTCCGCCACGTTGCCCTTGCCGTAATCCACAGCGATGGAACGCAGGGAACGGCTCGGCACTTCGGAGACGCGTGGCACGAGAACCGTGTCGAGCTTGCCCTCATCCACGGCCTTCTCAGCAAAGGAGACGAGCAAGTTCTGGGCCGCCTCGATGGCGCCCATCTCACCGCACAGACCCCAGTCGATGAGCTCGGGGTGGGTCAGGGAGGCCTTGCCGCCACCGGAGGCACCGCCCTTGGAACCGGCTGCAGTGATGCCCATGCTCGGCTGGCGCAGCACGGCGGCCGCGTCGATGCCGCGCTTGTTCAGGGCGTCAATAAGGGCGATGGTCGTGGTGGTCTTGCCCTCACCGCGCGAGGCCTTGAGCGGCGTATCGGCGGTGACAAGGATCACCTTGCCGTGCTTGCGCGGAGCGTCGGGGTTCTCGGCCAGGTACTTCATGTAGCCGAATGCGTCGATTTTCTCGACCAAGCCGTATTGGCTGGTGAAGTCTTCGATAGTGGTCATATAAAGCCTTTCTGTGTGTGGTGGGGCGGCTGTCGCCGCCTCTTCGCCTAAAAACAGCCCACTGGGCTGTTTTCTTAACGACTCAGCCTCCCACAGCGGGAGGCAAGTCAAGACTAAAAGTCGGACATGTGGAAGCCGTTCTTCATTTCCATGCTGCGAGTGTACAGCACGGAGTCAAGCAGCTTGTCGGTTTCTTCCTTGAGCTGGTCGGCCATGGTCTGGTTGGCGGCGGCAAGGATCTCGCGCACCTCGGGATTGCGCAGTGCGGCGATGATCTCATCCGGCTCCATCGGCTGCACGTCACCATCCACGTTGTCGGCCTCGAACTCCTCCTCCGCGGCGGACTGGGCGGCTTCCTCGGCCGCGGTCAGGCCAAGGCGCGCAATCTGCTCATCGGTGGCGGCCACCAGACGGTGACCCATCGCACCGGTCTTCTCCTGGTAACGCTCGACGGCGTTGGAGGTGGATCGGAAGGCACCGTCGCACAGGGCGGCGATGATGCGGTTGACCCAGTAGAAGTTCTCGGAGGTCACGCGGGTGGTGGTGTCTTCGAGGTAGGCCGGCGTCACATCCACGTTCGGGAAGAACGGCACCAGCGTATTGAACGGGTTGGAACCGTAAGCGATCCACTGCACGGCACGGGAGGCCTGCGGACGGTACGGGCGAATCTGCATCACCGAAAGCTGGCTCTGGCGGTTGATGCCGATCGGACGGTACATGTGGCGTGTGCGCTCATCACCAAGCTGACCGTACGGGTCGAACGGCGTGCCCTGATAGTGCGAGCTCAGCACGTACTTGATGTCCTCGATGGTCACCTTGCGCTCAGGCTGGCGAGCCCACGGGATGTCATCGGAAGTGGGCTTGTGATCGGCGTCCGGGCCGTCCCACACCTCGTCATACGGGTTGAGGAAACGCTGCATGTACCAGGCGCGCGGGGTGTTGTACACGTGGTCGGAGTCGGAATGGGAGCCGAAGGCGTCGCGCGGGTTGAACGGCGTGGTGTTCTCCACGGCGAGGTCGAGATGGTTGGTCTCGATGAATTCGGCCAAGTCGGCGGAGCACATGTGCTCGTTCTGCTCGCCCAAAGCGTCCTCAAGGTCGAATTCGTCGATACCGAGCTGGTTCGGCATGGTCACGTAGGCCTCGTCCGGCACGCGCTTGGCGATCCAATGATGGCCGCCCACGGTTTCCAGCCACCAGATCTCGTTGGAATCGGAGAAGGCGACGCCGTTCATCTCGTAAGTGCCGAACTCCTCGAGCAGTGAGCCGAGGCGGGCCACGCCCTCGCGCGCGGTCTTGACGTACGGCAGCACGATGGTCAGGAAGTCCTCTTCACCGATGCCGCCGGGAACCTCGGGCTCGTTGCCCTTGGCCGGCACATATTCCACGAACGGGTCGGCGCCGAGCACGCGCTCGTTGGTGGTCAGGGTCTCGGTGGCGCTCATCGCCACGTTCGCCTCGTTGACGCCGGCCTCGCCCCAAATACCTTCCTTCAGGTCCGCATTCGGCACGGCGGTGTACTGCAGCGGGTCGTCCGGCAGGGTGATAGTCAGGTGAGAGATCACCGACTTATACTCACGCGGCTGTTCACTTGGTTTGACGACGATGAATCGCTTGGGATTGAACTCGCCGTTCGCGGAATCCTCGTTGCGGGCGATGATGGTCGAGCCGTCGTAGCTCGCGTCTTTGCCTACCAGAATCGTGGTGCAGGCCATAGTGTGATGGTGTCCTTTCTTTGTTGTGGTCACGCTCCCGCTGGCGGGAGCTGAACGACGAAGTCGGACTGAAGGAGGTTTTGTACTGACCCACCCCCAGTCAGTGATGCTGACAGCCCCCGCCTGCGGGGCTCATGTGGCTCATGCCTTGCCGGTCAGGAAGATGCCGTCGGTGTCGGGCGTCTCGCCGCTGGCACGCAGCGCGTGCAGCAGTTCGTTGAGCCAGAATCCCTGATTCAATCCGGGAAGCGGCTTCTTGGTGGCCCACACCTGCAGATAATACTCATGATCCTTGTCCGGCGGCTGCGGTCCGTTGTACCGCATAATCACCGACGGGTCAGTGCTACGACCCAGGAACTTGGAGGCCGAGGAGTTGCGCCCCTGCACGGTCTCCGGAATCATGGCCGGCAGCTGACGGGAGAAGTCCGGCGGAATGGCCAGAGCATGTGAGTCGTTGAAGTCGTACATCAGCGCGCCGATGGGCAGGTTGGCCACGGACCAGTGAATCCACTCGAAACCGCAGACCGGAATCGAATCCGGATCCACGAACTCCCAGTGCAGGTAACGAGCTTCGGGGTTCACATCATCGATGTAGAACGGGAAGGAGACCACAGGCACGCCACCATTGAAATATTCAGGGGCCGCGGCCTTGGCGAAATCGTCCGGAATGACGGTGAAATCGGCGGAAATCTTCATATCCACCAGTGTATCGCGAGCCATGTTGCAGATTTCAGTCTGCGGCAACTAAAAAACGCCATCACAATACATGGTGATAGCCAAACACGACTGAGGGCCTCCCCTCGACGGAAGGGAAGCCCTGGAATACCGAAAATGCCTTGCTTCCCATCCTCAAAGAGATAGAAAACAAGGCATCTTCCCGATTATTTAGCCGATTGCTCGGCCACGGTCACTCGGCCGGAGTGTAGAAGTCGCCGTTGAGGGCCTTGGCGGCCTTCTCCTGCGCTTCCTCCAGCGTCCAGTTGGCGAGCTCGGCGCGCACATCGTCCAGAGCCACCGGGGTCATGGACAGCGAGTTGACGCCGATGCCTGCAAGCACCACGGCCAAATCCGGATCGGCGGCAGCCTCACCGCACACGCCCACCGGCATGCCGTGCGCGTTGCCGGCGTCGGCGATGAGCTTGATGGCGCGCAACACCGCCGGGTGCCATGCGGTCTGGTAGTTGGCGACCGAGCCGAGCGTACGGTCGGCGGCCAGCGTGTACTGGGTCAGATCGTTGGTGCCGATCGAAACGAAGTCGGCCACCTCGGCCACCTTGTCTGCCATAAGCGCGATGGACGGCACCTCGGCCATCACACCGACCTTCTTCAGACCAAAGGACTTGCCGAGCTTGACGAAGTAATCGGCCTCATGCTCGTCAGCGACCATCGGGGCCATGACCCACAGGTCGGCCTCGGTCTGGGCATCGGCGGCGGCGAGCGCCTTGAGCTGGCCTTCGAGCACGTTCATGTGAGCCTTCAGCGTGCGCAGACCACGCAGGCCGAGGGCGGGGTTCGGCTCGTCTTCCGGGGTGAGGAACGGCAGCGGTTTATCTGCGCCGGCGTCCAGCATACGGATCACGACCTTCTTGCCGGGGAAGCGGCTCAGCAGCTCGGCGTAGGCCTTGGTCTGCTCTTCCACGCTCGGCGGCTCGGAGTTGCCGATAAACAGGAACTCGGAGCGGAACAGGCCCACGCCTTCGGCGCCATACTCCAGGGCCGGGTCGGCATCAGCGGGCTTGCCCACGTTGGCGAGCAGCGGAATGTGGTGGCCGTCCTTGGTGGCGCCCGGCTTGCCGCGCAGCTCCTTGGCCTTGGCGGCGTGAGCCTTGGCGGCCTCGGCATCCTCGATCTCAGCAGCGGTCGGGTTGGCAACCACCACGCCCTTGGCGGCGTTGACGATGACCTGCTCACCATTGGTCAGGTTCTCGGCTTCGGCGGCGGAGACCACGGCCACGATGCCGCGAGCGCGGGCCAGAATGGCGGTGTGCGAAGTGGGGCCGCCCTGCGAGGTGACGATGGCCAGCACCTTGTTCAGGTCGATTGCGGCGGTGTCCGCGGGGGAAAGATCCTCGGCCACCAGCACGAACGGGGTCTCGCTTTCCGGAATGCCGGGGGCGGGCACGCCCATCAGGTCAGCGATCACGCGCTGGCCCACATCGTGCAGATCGGCGGCACGCTCGGCCTGGTATCCGCCGATGGCGCGGAACATGTCCTCAACTGCGGCGAAGCCTTCCAGCACGGCGCGCTCTGCGGTTTTGCCGCCGTTGATCAGCGAGGTGATGCTGGCCGCCAGCGAGGGGTCGGACGCGAACATGGAGATGGCCTGCAGAATCGGGGCGGCCTTCTTGGCGCCTTCGTCGCCGTTAGCCGCTTCTTCGGCACGACGGCTCAGGTCGGCATTCACCACGGCCAGCGACTTAGTGACGCGGTCGATCTCTCCCTGCGCCGGCACGGTATCGGCACGGGGCGCGTCGGAAGGCTCCGGCAGCGGGGCCGCCATACGAATAACCGAGCCGACCGCCACGCCACGGCCAATGCCAACACCCTTGATTTCCATAATGGTTCTCCTTTGTTCGTAGGGTAGTAGTTCTTTGGAGCAGTGGCCTCGATGCCTACTTCGGAGTATGCAGCCGCAGCCATTGCCGGCAAGTTCTTCTTTGTTAGTTCCCTTATTATGGTGGTTTATTATCTGCAACACGCCAACGGTAATCGTTTTCTGGATTTTATTCTACGTCTCGGTATACTCGATATCAAGCAGCTGCCGCAATTGGCCGCATGACTTCCATTTCAGACAGACGCAAAGGAGTGTCCTTTATGGTTACCCGCAACATCACCATCACTGATCCCGTCGGCATTCACGCTCGTCCTGCAGCACAGTTTGCTCAGGCCGTGGCGGCCTCCGGCTGCAACGTCACCATCGCCAAGGAAGGCGGCGCAGCCGTCCCCGCCGGCTCGATTCTGTCCATCATGGGACTGGGCGTTCAGCAGGGTGACACCGTGCAGATCACCGTTGAGGGAGACAACGCCGAGACCGTTGCCGACTCCCTGACCAAGACCCTGCTCGCCGCCGAGTAAACGGGCGAAACTTCTCTCACTTGCCAAACGGCCGCCCCGCCTGTCCGGGCGGCCGTCTTTTGTTTTACAGTGATTGCCGGTAATTTCACCGAGCCGGCATGCTTTCTGGGAGAGGAGGCACACATGACCGCGAACGAGCCAGCGGAATCACCATCCGCCTCAATCGTCAATGTTGCCGCCATCGCCAACGTCTCCACGGCCACGGTGTCCCGCGTGCTTTCCGGCAAACGCACCAAGGACGACGACATCGCCCGCCGCGTGCGAGCCGCGGCCCACAGCCTCAACTATTCGGTGAATTTTGCGGCCAGCGCGCTGCGTTCCACCGTGACGAGAACCATCGGCCTGATTGTGCCGAGCGTTCAGGATCCGTTCAGCGCACGGCTTATCGACACGCTTGAGCCGTTGGTCAACCAGAGCGGTCGGCAGCTGGCGCTGAGTGTCGGACGAACGCCGGAAGTGCAGAAGGAACGCATCGTGTTGATGGCCGCGCGCCATGTGGATGGGCTGATTGTCGTACCACTGCCTGGCATTGATCTGGGCGACGTGCTGGCGCAATATGCGCAGGAGATTCCCGCCGTGCAAATCGGAGGGTTGCAGCACACCACGTTCACGTCCGACCCCGCTCCGATTCAGCCAGCGCTGCAGCAGATCGCCGACGAGATACTGCGGCTGCTCGCCGATCAATCCAATACACCGGTACATGTCAATCTGCCTTCGCGGCTTATCGCTCCGGGATCGCAAGACGCCGAATAAATTGGGCGGCCCTCATTACGGCCGCCTTGCATTACGCCGGAATCACACTGCGCTGCATTACACCGCCAAGCGCACAAACATCAGGGCGCATCGCAAGCGCCATCTCATACTGCGTCGGCACCTCACCTGCGCTAGCGCCAAGGGCGCAATCTCACGGAATCAACGCGCAAAAGAGCGATTCAAACACCAGCAGCGGGTTGCCATTACCGGCAAGTCGCTTGCGGGCGTGAGCCACTTCGTCCAGTCGGGCCACCGCGCCGGCGCGGTCCAGCCGCACGGACAGCTCGGTGATGGCCGACCGATTCTCCAGGTTGATAAGCCCGACCGAATCCTCCGCATTGTTCTGCAGGACCGCCACATCACGGTAAATGGAGGCGATGGAGTTGAGCGCACGGTCGAGTACATCGCGCGTGCGTCGCGTGGTCAGCCGCTTGAGATCGTCCTTCTTGGCGATCTGATTGAACGCGCCACGCAGCTTCGGCGGAATCCTCTCCCCCGGCTCAAGACCATTGATACGGCGGAATTCCGCCTCTTGATCGGCTGCGGTGCGGCTTGCGTCCACCTCGGCCTGGGCCTTGGCATTGTCGATGAGGTTGCCGGCCAGCAGCACCGCGTCCGAGGCGCGAGCGAGGTTCAGTACGCCCACCACCAATTCGTCGCGATCCGTCATCACCTGCTCGTCAGTGGCGTACAACTTGGCGATGCCGATGTGTCCCTCGGCCAGACGGGCCGCCCGCTGGGCGACTTTCGGCTCGACGCCCGTGGTGGCAGTCAGGAATCCGGCCACTGCCGAGGCGGAGGGCACGGCGAGATTCACAATGCGCGTGCGCGAGCGGATGGTGGGCAGCACGTCCTGGGCGCTCGGCGCGCATAGCAGCCAGATGCAGTGTTCGGCCGGCTCTTCGATCTCCTTCAGCAGCACGTTGGTGGTGCGCTCCAGCATGCGGTCCACATCCTCAATGACGATGATGCGCCATGGTGCTGTGGCTGGCATTTGCTCGGAGGTGGTGATGATCTCGCGCACCTGGTCGATGCCGATGGTCACTTTGTTGGTGGCCAGCACTGTGACATCCGGGTGGGTGCCGACGAGTACCTGCTGCGTGACGCGCGTAGGCTCATCGCTCATGCCATGGTCAGGGCTTTCCAGCGCCGCCGCGAACGCACGGGCCATGTTGGAACGCCCGGAGCCGGGAGGGCCGCAAATCAGCCACGACTGGGCGATCTGGCTCGGGTCCCCCTGCGCGATGCGGCTGAGCATGTCGATTACCGGCTGCTGGCCTACCAACGAATCCCATACGCTCATGCCAGCTCCTTGATATCCGCTTCGATGGCGGCCCACACCTGCTCGATGGACTGGCTGGCATCGATGACGCGGAAACGATTCGGTTCGACCGCGGCCAAATCAAGGAACGCCTGGCGGGTGCGGGACTGGAAGTCATCGCCGGCCGATTCCATACGGTCTTCGGCATGTTCAAGACGGTTGTGGGAGAGTGTCGGATCCATGTCCAGCAGATACGTGCGGTCCGGCAGCAAGTTGTTGGTGGCCCACATGCTTAAGGATCGAATCTCCTCTGACGTGAGCTCGCGGCCACCGGCCTGATAGGCCAGGGACGAATCAAGATAGCGGTCGGTAATCACCACTTCGCCGCGCTCCAACGCCGGGCGAATGGTTTCGGCGACGTGCTGGGCTCGGTCTGCGGCGAACAGCAGCGCCTCGGCGCGTGGCGCGATGTCGGCGGCACCCTCGTTCACGCCGTGCAACAGCAACTGGCGAACGGCCTTGCCTAACGCAGTACCTCCCGGCTCGCGGGTGACGACTACCGTGCGCCCTTGAGCCTCAAGATACGCACGCAGCCGCTCGACCTGCGTGGTCTTGCCCACGCCATCGACGCCTTCAAATGAAACAAACAGACCGCTCATGCTATCGACCTTAGCGTTAGGCGCAGAGTTGCGGCCACCGCCCCGATTCACGGGCCCTTCTCCGTTCGGAGTGGCTGATTTTTGCTTTAAAGAACGTCTATTCCTGTTTCAAGGGGCTGATTAGGCCTTTCCCGGAGGTCTACTTCCGTTTCAAGGGGCTGTTGTCCAAGTAGACAACGTTCCAAAACGGCGGAATGACGTTGGCGCGGAGCCGTTCATACTCGTGGTTCAGCAGATGACCAGCCCCTTGAAACGGAAGTAGATATTCTCAAAACGAGAAATCAGCCCCTTGAAACGCAAGTAGAGCAATAATTCCACTCAACCACGCTTGGGAATTACGGCGGGGCGCTCGTAGCCCTCGTTGGCGGTCAGCCAGTCGACATCCTTCTTCACGGTGGCGGCGGTGGAGCTGAGCTTTTCGGCGATGCGCTGGTTGGACCAGCCCTTGTTCGCCAGCTTCTTCACCTCGGCACGGCGTCCGGCGCGCTTGGCCTCGGCGGCATTGGTCGCAGCCGAAGCAGCGCCCTTCTTGGCTCCCCTGGCTCCCGACTTCGCGGCACCGGCACGCTCACGGCCGCGGCGGCCACGGGTGGAGGGCCCAGCCGCGCGCTTTTCGGCAAGCAGACGGAACGCATCCTCCGGCGCAATCGACTCCGGCGTGTATTGGCGCGGCACCGTGCGGTTGGTCTCGCCATCGGTGATGTAAGCGCCAAAGCGGCCATCCTTGATGGTCACATGCTTGCCGGTGTTCGGGTCGTTGCCCAAATCACGCAGCGGCGGCTTGGCGGCGCCACGTCCGCGACCACGCCCGTACTTGGGCTGGGCGAACAGCTCCTTGGCCTTGTCAATGTCCACGGTGAAGATCTCATCTTCGGAGCCCAACGAACGGGTATCCGACCTGCCATCGGCGCTCGTCTTGGTCAGATACGGACCATAGCGACCGTTGTTGGCGGCCACCGTGCATTCGGAAACCTCACCGGTCTCGGCGTTGGTTTCCTCGTACTTACCCACCTCGCGCGGCAGGCTCAGCAGCTTCAACGCATCTTCCAACGAGAGCGATTCGGGGCTCATGGTCTTGAACAGCGAGGCCATCCTCGGACGCGACGCAGCGGCCGTGGCCTTCTTGGAGCTCTTCTTGCCGGCCGGCGCAGTGGCGGCGGAATCGGCGGCACCCTCAGGCGGCACCAACGCCACATACGGCCCGAACCGACCGTTGCGCACTTCCACGGTGCCGCCGGAAACCGGGTCCTTGCCCAGCTCGCGCGGGCCACCGGAATGGTTGTCGGTCAGATCATGAGCCACTTCGACGGTCAGCTCGTCCGGCGCGATGGTGTCCGGCAGGGAGGCACGCTTCGGGTTGCCTTCGGCATCCAGATGCTCCATATCTTCCAGATACGGGCCGTACCGGCCAACGCGCACATGCAGGCCGTCGCCGATGTCAATGGTGTTGATGGCTCGGGCGTCGATCTCGCCAAGCTGTGCCACCTGCTGCTGCAGGCCTTCATGCGCTTCGTCGGCATTGCGGGCCGCGCCCTCGCCGGAACCAAAGTAGAAGTGGGTCAGCCAATCCCGGCCAGTCTCCTCGCCGTGAGCAATGCGATCGAGGCCGTTTTCCATCTCAGCGGTGAACGTGTAATCGACCAGCTTGGGGAAGTTCGTTTCCAGCAGCTTGGTCACGGAGAATGCCAGCCAGCTGGGGATCAGCGCACGGCCACGCTCATACACATAGCCGCGATCCATAATCGTGGAGATGATGCTGGCATAGGTGGACGGGCGGCCGATCTCCTTGGCTTCCAACGTCTTGACCAGCGTGGCTTCGGTGTATCGAGCCGGAGGCTGGGTTTCGTGGCCATCCGGCTCGATGTCGGAAGCCTCGACCCGCTGGCCCACCTCCATCGGCGGTAGGGAAGCATTGGATTCGGAGGCATCGGACTTGGTCGCCTTGGCACCCGACTTATCGGCGGCCGCCGCGTCGGCTGCGGCGGGTTTGGGCTTGCGGCCCTCGCCGGTGGCCTTCATAAAGCCAGGAAATTCGATGACTGTGCCGGATGCCTGGAATACAGCCTCACCATCGGCGGGGCCAGCCGGCGCAGACAGGCGCACGGTGGCGGTCGATCCGGTGGCGTCGGCCATCTGGCATGCCAGCGTGCGCTGCCAGATCAGCGTGTACAGGCGCAGTTGGTCAATGGGCAGCTTGGAGGCCAGCTCATCGGGGTCATGGAATCGGGATCCCGCCGGGCGAATACACTCGTGGGCTTCCTGCGCGCCAGCGGTTTTGGTGGCGTACTGCTTGGGCTCGGCGGAGAGGAACTTGTCGCCGAAATGGTAGGAGACGGCGTTGCGGGCGGCGGTGATGGCCTCCTGCGAAAGCGTCACCGAATCGGTTCGCATGTATGTGATGTAGCCGTTCTCGTACAAGCTCTGTGCTGCACGCATCACTGCGCGAGACCCCATCCCGAGGCGATTTCCCGCGGTCTGCTGCAGGGTGGAGGTGGTGAACGGCGGCTGCGGGCGGCGGCGGTACGGCTTGGTCTCCATCGACATCACGGTGAAGTCGGCATTCTTCAGCGCTTCGGCCACGGCGGTGGCTGAAGCCTCATCAAGCTGGCGAACGCTGCCCGCAAAACCATCGGGAGTCAGCTGGCCATCCGAGCCGAAGTCCTTGGATCCGGCGAGTCGCTTGCCGCCCAACGAGATCATGCGGGCCGCGAACTCGGTGCGCTCGCCCAAAGCGTCAGGCGCGGCCAGCGTGGCGACGACATCCCAGTAAGGTGCACGCTTGAACGCCATACGCTCGCGCTCGCGCTCCACAATCAGTCGGGTGGCCACGGACTGCACGCGGCCGGCGGACAGGCCCGGCCCCACCTTGCGCCACAGCACTGGGGACAGCTCGTAGCCGTAGAGTCGGTCGAGAATACGGCGGGTCTCCTGAGCGTCGACCATATGGCTGTCGACATCGCGCGTTTTGCTTAGCGAGGCGTTGATGGCGTCCTTGGTGATCTCGTGGAACACCATGCGCCTGACCGGCACCTTGGGCTTGAGCGTCTGCACCAGATGCCATGCGATGGCCTCGCCCTCGCGATCCTCATCAGTCGCCAGGTAGAGCTCGTCGGCGCCCTTCAGGGCGGATTTCAGCTCGCTTACCGTGCGCTTCTTATCGCCGTCCACGATGTAGTAGGGCTTGAACCCATCGTTGACGTCCACGCCGAACTTGCCGAACTTGGGTTTATCGGCCGCGGGCACCTGGCTGGGTTGCGCAAGGTCGCGAATATGGCCGACCGATGCCATGACGGTGTATCCCTTGCCCAGATAGTCACCGATTTTGTGGGCCTTGGTCGGGGACTCCACAATCACGAGCTTGGTAGCCATGCCCTACTCCTTATTCATTGTGTGAAACGCGCGGTGTTTCTGGCGTCATAATACTCACGACTCATGGTCAACTGCCAAATTTACGGCCACAACGCGCCATAAATCACCGTTGCGGAGGCGCTGGAGGCGCGCCGATGAGGCCCAGTCGACTCAGCGGTGCGGCAGTGATGTGCCGCAAAGCCAGCAGCAGGCCGAAGGTGAGCGCGGCAACGCCGGCAACGCCCACGATGGCGCTGACGATCGAACCCAACACCGCCCAGCTCGCACTGATATTCAGGCCCGGAACCACCTGCCAGATCACATATGCGCTGTATGCCAGCAGTAGGAGGCCGCCGGTGATCAGCACGCTGCCAACGATCTGCACGCTTACGGAAGAGACGCGGCTGCCCGGCTCGTCCATGCCGTACGTCCGGGTGAAGACCAACACGATCAGCGCCAGACCGGCCACCAGCAGTATTGACATCGCCACGTCCGAGGGGCGGTGCCATTGGCCGTATATCACGGATACGCCGACAGTCCAAGACCAAATCACGCCGATAATGCCCGCCAGCGCACGTGCCGCACGAGGCACGGCGAGCAGCAGAATCACCGCACAGGCGGCGGCCAGCATCGTGTGCCCGGAAGGCGCGGAATTGGCTGCGGGAGAATCAGTATTGATGATGAACGGACGCGGCAGCACCCCTTTGATTCGGGTGACGGCCAGGCACACCGCGGCGAACACGACGATCTGCCCGACGAGCCACCAACGACGACGCACCAATGCCGAGACGACGCCAATCACCGCAAGCAGACAACTGATGGCGATGACCAGCCATGATTGGGCGACCAGCGACATCAGGCCGCCGACCGCGCCGGGCACGCCGGTCACGAGGTTCTTCCAGACCAGTTCGTCATACGACTGGCCGTCTTCGGTGAACACGCACACCCACCAGATGCCGAATCCCGCCGCGATCAGCAGCAGGCCGAACACGGCGCACAGCACGCGACTGGAGATACGCGGGCGCACAGCCAACGGGTCGAGTTTGGCCAGTCCACGGTCGACCTCGCCGGAATCAAGCGGATCGAGATCATCAAGCCCACGCGACGGTCCGCGAGCCGGCGAGCCAAGCCCGGCCAGCGGATCGATGACGTTTGAGGACGCGCCTGCCGCAGCGTAGCCCGATCCCAACGCGGCGAACGGGTCACTTGCATTATCGGCGGCGGAGCGCGCATCAGAGGCGCCTCTCACCATACTGGCCGGCGCATGCGGATCACGAATTACAGGATTCTGTGCGTCATTCATATTCACGACTGTACGGCCGCGCCCCGGACAGTGCGCCGCATCGCCGCGCGCTCAGGGCCAAATCCGCACAAAAGAAAAACCTCCACGTACCCGGCAGAGGCCACTTACCCTTGCTGCATTCCTGCCCTGGGGGAGTTGGGTGACATACCGCCACGCGGAGGCTGTGACAAGCTTAGGAAAATGGGTGGACGAGCGACGGGAAGCCCTTTTTATTAGGCATTGCCGCGTGCCGGCCGGCGCTGCGCCCACGGCTTTCAGCCAATATCCATGCAAGTCGCAGAATAGTGCCCAATTGTAAGAGTTCCGGGAAAATCGCGCTTGGTGTTCGCCCTGAGAGCGTTCACGTCAAACGTTTGTTCAAGGCCAGCAGTTACGGTGGAATCATGGCTTCATATAAACGTCGTGCACATTCGTCAGACCGCGGCCCCGCGCTCCGTAAGCCTCGCGCCACGCAGAGCAAGACTGCAGGCACCACGAAAACAAGCTCTACTCGCGGACCTCGCGGCAAGAACAACACGAGCCGCAAGCCGGCCAACACCCATCGCGCATCCAGCCATAAAAGGAATGGCGGCCACCGTGTGCTCAAGTGGGTATTGGGCATATTCTTTGGCCTTATCGGACTCGGCTTGGCAATCGGTATCGGCGTGTTCGCATACCTGTATGCCACCACCGAGGTGCCCCAGCCCGAGAAGTTCGCCTTGGCGGAGAAGACCACCGTCTATTACGCCGACGGCACCACGCCGATTGGCTCATACGCCGAGCAGAACCGCGAGATCATCTCTTGCGAGGGGCTGCCGGACTATGTGGGCAACGCCATCGTGGCCTCCGAGAACCGCACGTTCTACACGGATAAAGGCCTGGATCTCAAGGGCATCGCCCGCGCGTTCATCAACAACGTGACCAAGGGCACCCGTCAGGGCGGCTCGACCATCACCCAGCAGTATGCCGAACGCTACTACATGGGCGAAACTACCTCCTACGTGGGCAAGGCCCGCGAGGCCATCATGGCCATCAAAATCGCGCAGACCGAATCCAAGGATGAAGTGCTGTGCAACTACATGAATACGATTTACCTAGGCCGCAATTCCTACGGCATCCAGGCCGCCGCCAAGTCGTATTTCAACAAGGACGCCAAGGATCTGACGCTGTCTGAAGCCGCGATGATCGCCGGCATCATCCCCTCCCCCTCCACGTGGGATCCGGCCGACAACCCCGATATGGCCAAGGCCCGATTCAAGCGCGTGCTGAACATCATGCAGGAAGACGGCTACATCACCGCCAAGGATCACAAGGCCGCCGAATTCCCGCAGACCGCCGACGTGACGCAGCAGAACGAATACGCCGGCCCCAACGGATACCTGCTGGATATGGTGCGGCGTGAGCTGGTGGCTTCCAAGACGTTCACCAAGGAAGATCTTGACACCGGCGGATATAAGATCGTTACCACCATTGACAAGGCCAAGCAGGATGCGATGCAGTCCGTGGGAGACACGCGCGCGGACGGCATGCCGGAGAGCATTCAGGTGGGCGGCATCGCTGTGGAACAGAAGACCGGCGCCGTGGTCTCGGTCTACGCCGGCTCGGATTACCTCACACAGCAGCTCAACAACGCCGATCAGGCCATGTTCGAGCCGGGTTCCACGATGAAGCCGTTCGCGCTGCTGGGCGCCGCGCAGTCCGGCGTGAACTTCGATACGATGTTCAACGGCAACTCGCACCAGCATTTCTCCGGCATCACCGCCGAGGTCAACAACGCCCTGAACATCAACTGGGGCAACATCAACCTGTACCAGGCCACCGCCAACTCGGTGAACACGGTGTTCATGAACGTCAACGAACACCTTACGCCGCAGCGCACGGCGAAAATCGCGCATGAAGCGGGCATCGAGGGAGAGATCGACACCAGCTCCATGTATAACGTGCTGGGCATCAACGCGCTGACCGTGTGGGATCTGGCGCAGGGGCATTCGACCATCGCCAACAATGGCGTGAAGAACACCCTGCACATGGTGAACAAGGTGCTGAGCTCCGATAATAAGGACCTCTATAACGCACCCAACGAGAACAAGCAGGTGTTTGACGCCAATGACTGCGCGCTAGTGCAGAAGGCCATGCAGGGCACCACCACCTACGGCACTGCCGCTGGCGTGTCCAGCGCGCTGGGCGGCCGCCAAGTGGCCGGCAAGTCCGGTACCGCCAACGATGAGCTGGCGGCATCGTTCGTGGGTTACACGCCCAGCCTGTTGAACGTATGGGCCATTTGGAATCCGGATGCGGACGGCAACCCGCAGGTTGTGCCGGCATTCGGCGGCTACGGCGTCACCTCCACCGGCTACCCGGCGCACCTATTCGAGGAATACATGACTCAGGCGCTGCAGGGCACCGCCGTTGAGCAGTTCACCACGCCTAAGGACAGCGGCAAGATTGGTGGCTCCGACGGCACGTGGGGCTTGGGCGGCGGCCCGAGCTCCTCTTCTTCCACCACCGATGACGAAGAGACCAAGAAGCAGGCCGAGGAAGAAGCCAAGCGGAAGGCCGAGGAAGAGGCCAAGAAGCAGGCTGATGCCGAGGCCCAGCAGAAGCAGGAATTCGCCCAGCAGTGCCTTGCCAACCCGAGCTATTCCACCGAATGCCCGAATTATCCGGGTACCAGCAGTGGCGGGGACGGCAACACCGACGTCGAGCAGCAGCCCAAGCCCGACCCGCAGCCCAAGCCCGACCCGCAGCAGCCGCAATCCCAGCAGCAGTAGGAGCCGCAGCACAGCTCCCTCTGATGGCAGCAACGGCTCCCTCTGATGAGGGAGCCGTTAGCGAAGCTGACTGAGGGAGAGACCCAATAGTATTGGCTCCCCTCAGAGAGGGGAGCCAATACTATATGTGCGACTCAGCGGCCTCAGCGGTTGCGCTGGGAACGGTTGATGGCGGAGATAATCGCCTTCAGCGCGCTGGTGGTAATGGACGAGTCAATGCCCACGCCCCACACGATCTGCGCGTCGTCAGCCTCACCGACCTGGCATTCCACATAGGAGGCGGCCATGGCGTCGGTACCCACGGACATGGTGTGCTCCACATAGTCCATAATCGAGGCGTCCACGCCGAAGTTGGAGATAGCGTTGAGGAAGGCGGCGATCGGACCGTTGCCGATGCCGGACACCTCGCGCTCCACGGGCTGCTCGCCCCCAACGTTCACGCCGCGGTCGAGCAGGCGAGCCTTGAGCACGGTGTCGGAACCGTCCTCACCGGAGCTGACGGACACCTTGAGCAGCTTCAGGCGGCCCCAAGGCGCAAGCGAAGCGTCGTGGGTATCGCCCACAACCACGCCGGCGGCGGTCATGCCGGACTGTTCGACCGGCAGGTACTCATCCTTGAACAAGCGCCAGATGTCCTCGTCCTTGACTTCCTTCTTGGTGGTGTCGGCGAAGTTCTGAACGATCTTGTCGAATTCGATCTGCAGGCGCTTCGGCAGGTCAAGGTTGTGGTTGGTCTTGAGCAGGTATGCCATGCCGCCCTTGCCGGACTGCGAGTTGACGCGGATGATGGCCTCGTACGTGCGGCCGATGTCCTTCGGATCGATCGGCAGGTAGGGCACGAGCCAGACGAAGCTGTCGAGATCGGCGCCGGCGCGCTCGGCGGCCACCTGACGGGCCTCGAGACCCTTCTTGATGGCGTCCTGATGCGAGCCGGAGAACGCGGTGAACACGAAGTTGCCGGCGTACGGATGGCGCTCGGAAATCTTGATCTGGTTGCAGTACTCAACCGTCTTGCGGATCTCAGGTACGTTGGACAGGTCGAGTTGCGGGTCGATGCCCTGGGTGAGCCAGTTGAGGCCTAGCGTGACCAGATCAACGTTGCCGGTGCGCTCACCGTTGCCCAGCAGGCAGCCTTCCACGCGGTCGGCGCCGGCCAGCACGGCCAGCTCGGTGGCGGCCACGCCCATGCCTTCGTCGTTGTGCGGGTGGAGGGAGAGCACCACGGAATCACGGTCGTCGAGGTGGGTGGAGACGTACTCCACTTCGTCGGCGAACACGTTCGGCGTGGTCATTTCCACGGTGGCGGGCAGATTGATGATCATCGGATGCTCAGGAGTCGGCTTGATGACGCCGATCACGGCGTTGCACACCTCAACGGCGTACTCCGGCTCGGTTCCGGTGAAGGATTCCGGCGAGTACTCGTAGTACAGGTCGATGCCCTTGGCCTCGGATTCGAGGTCCTTGCATAGTTCAGCGGCGTCGGTGGCGAGCTTCTTGATCTCTTCCTTGTTCTTCTTGAACACCACTTCGCGCTGCAGCACGGACACGGAGTTGTAGAAGTGCACGATGGCGCGCTTGGCACCCTTCAGCGCCTCGTAGGTGCGGCGGATGAGGTGCTCGCGGCACTGGGTGAGCACCACGATAGTCACATCGTCCGGGATGAGCTCGCGCTCGATGAGCATGCGGATGAAGTCGAAATCGGTTTCGGATGCGGACGGGAAGCCCACCTCGATCTCCTTGAATCCCATGGAGACGAGCAGGTTCCAGAAGCGCAGCTTGCGCTCGGAATCCATCGGGTTGACGAGGGCCTGGTTGCCGTCGCGAAGATCGACGGAGCACCAGCGCGGTGCGCGCTGCAGTCGCTTACCCGGCCACGTGCGCTCCGGGTAATCAAACGGGATCTGCTCGCTGTATGAGGCGTACTTGTTGTACGGCATACGGCTGGGCTTCTGCGAATCGCCGATGAATCGTGCCGGAGGCAGCAGCGGGTCGTTGTTCCCCCCATTGGACGCCGCGGCCACGGCCGCGAGATCAAACACGGACGATTGATCCTGACCCATTACTCCTCCTTTGCTTGGAATCGGCGCGCCCCTTCGGCCGGCGGGAATGCCGGGCAGTCGACGCGCTCCTCTATCACTGCGTTACATATCCGTAACGAACTTCCATCGTACCGTTCCAGCATCCCAACGCCGCGCCCATGCCACATAGCGGTTACGCGGCGGCGTGCCGGCGTCACAGATCCCAATCGCCATACCGGGCGGTTGGATTGCGGATGGGTTAAAGTGGGCCGTATGACGACTTTGCGCTTCCGTGGGGACGGACATGGGGACGGCACCTTCCGGGTGCTGCAGATGGCGGACGTGCAGGACGGGCCGGACGTGGATCCGGACACCGTGGCGCTCATCGAGGCGGCGATCCGCGAGGCCAAACCCGATCTGGTGGTGTTCACCGGCGATCAGATCCGCGGGTACGATCCGGCGTGGATGCGCACGTTCCTGCGCCGGCGCGGGGAGCGGCCCGGCGACCACGTGCGCGAGGTGACGCGGTTCGAGGCGTGGTGGCGCCGCACGTTCGACGGGACGCGGCTGCCCGATCCGCCCGAGTCCGAGGTGCCGGACGACGCCGTGGACGCGCTGCTCGACGACGCGCGCGCCAAGGTGCGCCGGTGCTTCGCCGGATTCCTCGGGCCGGTCGTGCGCGCGGGCGTCCCATTCGCCGCCACCTACGGCAACCACGACTTCCAGTGCGGCATCCTCGCCGGCGAACAGGACGGCATCTACCGCGAGTTCCCCGGCTGCCTCAACCCGCGCGACCCCGGGGAGCACGGCGCGGACGGTGACAACCCGCTCGTCTGCGAGCCCGGCACGTTCGCACTGCCCGTCGAGGCGTCCGACGGGTCAGGCCGCGTGGCCATGAGCGTCGTGATGGTCAATTCGGGCGACTACGCCACCGAGCGACTCTCCCCCGACGACACCGTATTCGGCGAGCCGTCGTCGCACCTCGCGCCCGCCGAATACGCGCGCGACCCGCGCGGGCTCGATCTGGCCGACTCGGACGGCTATGGCACGCCCACCCCGCAGGCCTTGGCGTGGCTCGGCGGCGTGCAGCGCTCTCTGGCCGAACGCAACGGCGACGGGCGGCCCGTGCCCGCGATCGCGTTCCAGCACATCCCGCCGCAGGAGTTCTACCAGTGCCTCAAGGAGGTGCCGCCCCTCACGCCCAACGCCGTCGAGGGCGCGCGCACGTTCGCCGGTCGCTGCTACGTGCTGGACCGCTCGGTGTGCCGGCCGGGTTCGATCCTCGGCGAATCGATCGGATGCGCAGACGTGAACTGCGGCGAGGTGGCGGCATTGCGCGACGCGGGTGGCTACTTCGCGCTCTACTGCGGCCACGACCACAAGAACGCGTTCGTGGGTCACGTGGACGGGCTCGACCTCGGCTACGCCCCCACCTGCGGCTTCGCCTCGTACGGCCCCAAGTCGCGCCTGCGCGGCATCCGCCTGTTCGAATTCCGCGAATCCGACCCGTCCGCCTACGCCACGCGCATGCTCACCTACGGCGACCTCGTGGAGCGCTACGGCCACAATGAGGCGCGCGTCTTCATCGGCGACCACCTGGTGGTGGACGGTCCCACCCTGCGCGACCAGCTGCGCCGGCCGGGCGTCTTCGCCACCCTCGCGCTGCTCGCCGGCATGGCCGTTTCCGCGGTGGCGTCCGCGGTGGGCTCCGCGGTGAAAGCCGCGACCGCCCGCAAGCGCCAATAAGTGCCCGCACGCCTCCATATGCACCCACATGAACCCGCATGCATCCGCAAAATGGAAAAACGTGGCAACGTGAGGAATGTCAGTCGTGAAACGCCCGGAATTCCGGCCATTTCACGACGTGGCGGCCGGTACACACCAGAGCCGCCATAGAAACGTGATCGTCGGGGTATATGGAATGCCTGAACCAGCGGCTGCGTGATACATTCGCTTGCGCATTTTTTGTACATCGCATGTACAAAAAATACAGATCGTGAAGTGCGACACTAGGAATCTCCCCGCAAATTCGCACGACGTCGTCTCCTTACGACGGCCGCGGCGCACAATCGGCCGTGTCATCTCCATAGTGTGCAGAACTTTTTCGCCTTTGCGGACACCTATCCACGACTTCCCGAATCTGCTGCACACTTCGCAGATAGCCCACAGCCATGCGAAACTCTGCATGGAAAAAGACCACCGAACGGCCCGCATGCCGCCACCATGCGTATGATACGATGGAAGTTGTCAGATGCCTGATGACTCAATGCGGAGTTATCGCAACAACAAGTCAAGGAACCTCGGAGCATGCCATACGCGTCACGGCCAACCGGACCATTCAACCATGCTCAATACCGGTAAAGTCAGCGCTATGGTAAAAAACGACCCAAACCCGGACAAGCCTTTTCGTTTCGCACTATTGTAGACAGAAAAGCCGTTTGAGAACTGCACAATCATTGATCACGACAACGGCGTCACCAACTTGAGGACGAACAAGACAAGGAGCACATCATGAGCAACCTATCCGACTCGGCCGTACTTGAACCGCCAGCTTCAACGGAAGCACCAAACGCGGAATCATTCACCCCTCAGGGAGAGTACAGCCAACGGGAACTGGCTTTGCTGGCCCGACTGTCGTTGAAGGTCACGCCCGCAGTCTCCGCTCGCAGTCGCTGTGACGAGACGATGGACGCGATCAAGTCCTACATCCTGCGCGAGCGCCTGCAATCCGGCGACGTGATGCCCACTGAAACACAGCTGTGCGACACGATCGGAGCCTCCCGCTCCTCCGTGCGCGAGGCCGTGCGCAAGCTCGAAGCGCTCAACATCGTCAAAGTGGAACACGGCAAGGGCACCTTCGTGGGCTCTTTGTCCTTGGATCCGATGGTGGAAACGCTCGCATTCCGATCCATGGTGTCCGTCGGCAAGAATTTCACAGACCTGCAGGATGTCGTAGAGCTGCGCAGGTTTCTGGACTTGGGATGCGCCGGCGAAGTGGTCGTATCGCTTGCCGGCAGCGAACAACCGCGTCTCATGGAGCTTGCCGAGTCCATGACCAATACCGCCAAGGAAGGCAAGACCTTCCTCGCATTGGACATTGACTTCCATATGGGGATTCTCGATTCTCTGGACAACACGATCGTCAAGCAGATAGTCCGTTCCCTGTGGCTCGTGCACATGGCGGTTCTTCCCCAACTGGGTCTGCCGGTGTCCAGCGAGCTCGACCGTACCGCAGAGGCCCACAAGCGCATGTTGAACGCGGCCCTCGCCGGTAATGTCGAGGAATACCGGAAAGCCGTCATCGACCACTACGAGCCGATCGAGTCCATCCTAAAGCAACGCATTCAGGGAGGTACCGAGTGAAGTTGGGTAATCGTGATGCGGAGCGGGCGGAAGGCCGTCAGCCCCGCATCACTCCGCCGCAGCTATAAATGCGTCGGGATTCCATAACGCCGCCACAGGCAATGCCCAAAGATTACCCGGCCATTTCATCACGCGGCCACCCGTATACACAAGGTAGCCCCGGTAAAACTGCCGGTCGTTGGCCAACGCCGCCAGCCCTTTGAAATCCTCACGAGTTACCCGGGAGGAGGACTTGACCTCGACGCCGACAATGCGATCCCGGCTTACCATGACGAGATCGACCTCCTTGGGACCGGAGCCTGGTTCGCGCCAATAGAAGCAATCGGGATGAATGCGGGACCACTGCACAGATGGCAGAATCTGGTTGACGACGAACGACTCGAGGAGATTGCCGTAATCCACCGGGTTGACCATGGGATCGCGGCCCTTGGAAAGCATGGTTTGTACGCTCAGCGACGTATCCACCGGATGGATTTTGGCACGGGCGAAGGTCTGACGGTTAGGCGCGGTACGCAGATTCGGCAACGCGCCCACCAGAAACCGCCGCATGAAGATGCCCACATAACGGTCTACGGTACGCCGGTCGAGAGCAAGCTGCTCACCCAAAGCACTGGCATTCAGAATGCCTCCGGGCATGCACAGAAGCCTCGTGAGGATATTTTCGGCGATGGCCGCGTCAAGTTTCTCATCGGGCAGAATGGTGTCGCCGAGCACGGCATGGATGTCATCCGCCACGAGTCTTTCCCGTTCCCAATCCGCATATTCGGCATATTGCGACGAGTATTCGGGGAAGCCTCCGGCGGCCATGAGATCGTAAAGCTTCTGACGGGCGATCGGCTCGTCGAAGGAGACGTCCGGCTCTCCATCCCATAAATCGTCCACCAGGCTGGTGTCAACGCCGTGCATCTCACGTTGAGTCAGGGGGCTCATGGTGAAACGTTGCGCTCGACGGGCCAGAGGATCCTGGCCGTCCAATCCACCTCGGTTGATGAGCGCGCTGCCGGTGAGGATGAACTGCGTATGGCCGGCGGGCAGCGCATCGACGATTTCCTTCACGGCGAGCGGCAGATCGCGGATGCGTTGCGCCTCATCGATGATCACCGGTAGGTTCAAGGACTCCAGCCATCCATGCAGATCGGTTTTCGCCAGTTCGTATGCGTTGGCATCCGCAAGGGTTTCATACGAAAAGCCGACGCCGACGAGTTGGCGCTGGGCCATCATCGTCTTACCTACGGCGCGAGCCCCTTCCAGGATCACGGCCTTGCGTCGAGCATGCAGGATGGATTCAGCCAGAGGCCGAGCAATGTAATCGGACATGCAATTATTGTACATCGAATGTACAAAAAATTGTACATTCGATGTACAAAAAATATACATGCTGCATACAAAGGCGTCTTCCAGAGTTGCCAGGAAGACGCCTTTGTACGCACGGTCACGTATAGCCGAGGATCACTCCTCCACAGCCGACTTCACTCCGAACCAGCTCAGCGGCAGATGCGTGAAGTACACTCCGGCCGTTTCCCGCTCCCAAGACAGGCCAATGGCCCCATCCGGCAGCACCGACATGCACTGGTAGACATAGTGATAGGGATTGAAGCACCGATTGCGCGCCCACGTGCGGCCGCCATCCTCACTCAGCCGCAGCACACCGCAGCCACGGTAGGGACGCATCAAGCTGGCATTGGCGAAAACGATCCGGTCGGATGCGCAGCCGGGCTCCTCGCCGGCTTTGGACGGGACCGTCACCGCATTGGGCTGGCTGAAGATGTCCGGCAGATCGGGATCGAACTCAACGGTTTCCCATGTATCACCACCATCATGGCTAACGGCCTTGCCGACCCTGCCCAGATGATGTTGATTGCGGAACAGGCACAACACATCGCCGTTGGCCCGTTCCACGAACACCGATTCGTGCGTGGTGGCATCGTCATCACGCACGTCCCGTTCGTCCACGACCTTGCCGTTGACTACGCGTCCCTCGTTGATGGCTTTGCCTCTGCGCCACGTCTGGCCACCATCATCGGAGATCAGCGCGCCGCCTGCGTTGAACTTGGGGCTCGTGCCGGTGCAATAGTACGGGATGAGCAGTCGCCCCCGATGTTTGCCGGCGCTCAGCTGAATGCCGTTGCCGGGCGACGTGCCCAGAAACCCCATCCATCCTTCCTTGACCATATGGTTGATGTGCCTGGGCTTGGACCATGTTTCGCCGTCATCGTCCGAATGCACTTCCACCAGATAGCTGGTACGCGCGGTCAGCAGGCTTTCATGCGGGTCGACGCCCTCCTTGAGATAGATGTTGCCCGCGGACTCACCATCGCGTGTGACGTTGCCATCCTCATCCACACGGTATGACGTGGCTTCTCCGTCCAAGGACGTTACCGCACCATCAGGTTGGAGCAGATATTCCGTCCCCTCGCCATCGTGCAGGATGAGCCGTCCCCGGGCATCCAGCCCCAAGCCCTTTTCAACGTTGGCGAAGCCTCGACCGCCCGGAAAATGGTCGATGATGACCGTCACACGGCCTGTCTCACGATCACAGACGATGCATGAGTCGATGACGCTCGCGCCATCCAGCCCATCACCGGGAAAGGCGATGACGGTTTGCAGCGGCAGCCACGTCTGTCCGCTATCCAAGGAGCGGCGGACAACGAAATGGATCTCATTGGGGGCATCGTTGGAGATGACCACACGTTGGTCGGCACCGGCAATCGTCACACCGGAGGGCGTGGTCACCAAAGACGGGATGCGGTAGCTTGCGGATCCTTCATATCCTTTGTCGAACAACGCGGTATCGGTGGTGGGCGGCACGTCGGAGATTTTGCGAATCTGCCCTTCTCCCAGAGGATACAGGAACAGACCGCCGCCGCGAACTTCGCCGCACAACCGCACACCGGCCGTGTCCTCGCCGATCGACACGTAGCTCAGCCCCTCGAGATCACCGAAGAACACCTGACCGGGCTGATGCGTTTCCATGTTGCCATCAACATAGATGTCCACCGCACCGCGGAATGCGCGGATGACCAGATCATGCCACCCGCCATCGTTCCAATCGCCGTGGGCGCGATACTCACACCACTGTCCTTTGACGAAAGCGCGGTACACAAAGCCGTCATCGTCAATGTCCACGTTCATGATCTGGCGATCGTCATCGCGCGCCGCAAGAATCGTGCCGAACTGTCCGACGCCACGTACGCGGAACTGCGCATAGATCGTGCCGTCGGTCACGCCGTGCAGCGTCTTCACATCCTTATCCGCCAAATAGGCCGCGGCAAACTCAATATCCGGCTGCGGCACGGGAATGCTGCCCTGAATACGCTCCGAAGTCCAAGCCTCCGGGAAGCATTCCAGCCGCTCAACGCCGATATGCGCTTCATTGGCGCAGTGGAAGACGCCGGTCTGCGCATACTTCGACGGGCAAATGTTGGTCGCGCAGGCGAAGGCCTGATAGCCATCCAGATAGATTCGCGTGCCAAAATCGCCGAAGGTGATATGAAGGTCGTGGATACCGCCGAACTGCACGCCGTAGGTGTCTTCGACGTCCAGCACAATATGGTCTTCGGGCGCTTCGACGACCAGCGACCCGCGGGAAACCGTGACCGCCAGCGCGACGCGTTCGGCGTTTCGCGCTTCCAGCAGCATGCCGTCCGTGGCGACGTGGAACGCCGCATGCAGCGTTCCCCCCTGTTCCGGAAGCAGCGCACTGTTCCATGTCTGGTGGATTTGATTGGGAATATGCGACATGGGAGTACCTTTCGTATTACGTTTCCTGTTTAACTATCCTGCATCGTTGCAAGCAATCCAGCGGGCGGACCGTCCGGCCCGGCCCGCTCAGCTCACGCGGCGGCCGGCGCACCAGACGTGCTCCACCGCCAGCGTGCCCGGGTCGGTGACCGGGTTCGGCCGGTCGAAGCCGAACGCGCCGTCCGCCGCGCCGTCCACGGCCGCCGTCACGCGAGCGACGACCTGTTCACGAGTTTCGGTCATATTGCCTTCCTTCAGATGTAACGCCGTGGTCCCGGTCCCAACGAAGGGAACCGGGACCACGTGCGGTCAGATCGCCTGCCAGGCCGGCTTGTGCTCGAACGAGTACCGGTAGTAATCCTTGTTGCGCAGGCGGCTGGCGGCCTCCTCGTCCACGATGATCGTGGCGTGCGGGTGCATCTGGAGCGCCGAGGCCGGGCAGAACGAGCTGATGCCGCCCTCCACGGTCTCCGCGACCGCCTCGGCCTTGCCCGCGCCGAACGCGAGCAGCACGAGGTGGCGGGCCTTCATGATCGTGCCGATGCCCTGCGTGATGCAGTGCGTGGGCACCTGGTTGATGTCGTTGTCGAAGAAGCGCGCGTTGTCGATGCGGGTCTGCTCGGTGAGCGTCTTGACGCGCGTGCCGGAGGCGAGCGACGAGCCGGGCTCGTTGAAGCCCACATGGCCGTCGGTGCCGATGCCGAGAATCTGCACGTCGATGCCGCCCGCGGCCTCGATCGCCGCATCGTAGGCGGCGCCGGCGCCCGCGACCTTCTCGCCGTCCTCGAGCGGGGTGCCGTTGAGCACGTCGCCGGGCACGTGGACCTTGGCCGGGTCGAGCCCCAGGGGCTCGACGACCGTGCGGTGGATGGTCGCGTGGTAGGACTCCGGGTGGGTCAGCGGCAGGCCGATGTACTCGTCCAGCGCGAAGCCCTGCACCTGGGAGACGTCGATCGACTCCTCCTTGACGATCTTGGCAAGCGCCTGGTAGGCGGCCAGCGGGCTGGAGCCGGTGGCGAGCCCCAGCACCGCGTTCGGCTTGGCCTTGATGAGGTCCGCGACCGAGCGTCCGTACAGCTCTCCGGCCTCCTCCTGGTTCTTGACGATGATGACTTCTGCCATGGTGTTTTCCTTTCAGACCTTGACGTCAGGCCGTGATGTCAGGCCTCGGTGGAGGCGGAGACTTCCTCGGGCGTGCGGGCGAGCGTCATGCCGCACTCCTCGAGCACGGCGGCGATGCGCTTGACGTTCTCGCCCTTGAGCGGCAGGACCGGGTTGGGCATCTGGTTGGTGTCGAACACGCCGAGCAGCGCCATGGCGGTCTTGAACGCGCCCACGCCGGAGCCGAAGCCCGCGACGCCCTGCGGCACGGTGACGATGCGCATGAGCGCGGCCAGCCAGTCCTGCTCCTTCTTGACGGTGGCCCAGTCGCCGGCCTCGGCGGCCTTCCACATGCGCACGTAGCCGGTGGCCTCCACGTTGGCGAGTCCCGGCACGGAACCGTCGGCGCCGGCCATGTAGGCGCCGTCCACCACGACCTCCTGGCCGGTGAGCAGCGTGAGCGGGTGGCCGGCCTTGGCGTTGTCGTCCACGAGGAAGCGGAAGGCCACGTCGTCGTTGGAGGAGTCCTTCACGCCGGCGAGCACGCCCTCCTGGCCAAGCTTGACGAGCAGGCCGCCGGGCAGCTTGGTGTGCACGCACACGGGGATGTCGTAGGCGAACAGCGGCAGCTCGGGCACGGCCTCGTGGATGAGGCGGAAGTGGCGCTCGATCTCCGGCAGGCCGCCGAGCGCATAGAACGGGCAGGTGGCCACGATCGCGGACGCGCCGAGCTCCTTTGCCTCCTTGGCGTGCTCGATCACGCGGTTGGTCTCGGTGTCGATGCAGCCGACGAACACGGGCACGCGGCCGTCGACAATCTCCATGACGGTCTGGATGATCTCGCGGCGGCGGGCGTCGGTGCTGAACGCGACCTCGCCGGAGGAGCCGAGCGTGAACAGGCCATCGACGCCGGCGTCGATCATGCGGTTGAGCGAGCGCGCAAAGCTGACCTTGTCGACTTCGCCGTCGGCGGTGAGCGGGGTGACGACCGGGGGGATGACCCCGCGGAATTGTGTTGCCATGATGGTGGTTCCTTTACAAAATCAAGTTATTCGGATAATGGTCGGCCATTGCCGTCGGCCCCGTTGAAGGAGGCCAACGGCGGAATGGCGAAACAGTGAATCGTCGGCTTACCGACATTCCTCCGCGGTCGGGTGCAGCAGCGAGGGCGCGGCGCCCAGCAGCAGCTTGGTGTACGAATCCTGCGGATTGTTCAGCACGTCGTGAGCCGTTCCGCGCTCCACAATGGTTCCGTGGTTCATCACCACGATTTCGTCGGACACATAGCGGACGGTCTGGATGTCATGGCTGATGAACACCAAGGACAAACCCAGCGACTTCTTGAGATCCGACAACAGGTTGAGGATCTGCGCGCGCACGGACACGTCCAGCGCGGAGGTCGGCTCGTCGGCGATGATCGCATCCGGATTGAGCGACAGGGCGCGGGCGATGGCGACGCGCTGACGCTGGCCGCCGGAGAGCTGGCCCGGCAATGCGTACAGAGCGGACTCCGGCAATCCCACCATCCGCAGCAATTCGTGGGCGCGCTTGTCTCGGCTCGCCTTGTCGCCGAGCTTGTGCACGACGAGCGGGTCGATGAGCTGGTCGATGACGCTCATGCGGGCATTCAGCGCGGTGGCCGGGTCCTGGAAGACCACGGACACCACGCGGCCGATCTCCATGCGCTCCTTGGCGGTGCGGTGGGTCACGTCCTGGCCCTTGAACAGCACCTGGCCGGAGGTGGCCTGCTGCAGGCCGCACATCACGTTGGCCGTAGTGGACTTGCCGCAGCCGGACTCGCCAACGATGCCGATGGTCTTGCCCGGCATCAGGCGCAGATTCACCTTGTTGACCGCCTTGACCTTGTTTGGATGCAGAATTGAGCCGGCTCGGGTGGTGAAGACCACCTCGACGTCCTTGAGCTCGATGATCGGCACGTTCGGATCCTTGCTCATCGGGCACCTCCTTCCTTGCTGATGGCTGTCGGGGCGTCAACGGCGGGCGTGACGTCCGCGTCGTCGGGCAGGGCCGCGTAGAAGTGGTACGTGCCGGGCACCTGCTTGAAGATCGGGCGGGTGTTAAGGCCCACCATCGGATGGCTGGAGCGCGGCGCGAAGCGGTCGCCCTTCGGGAAGTCCGCCGGGGACGGCACGGTGCCGGGCACCTGGTGGAGCCTTCCGGCGCCGGCCTCGATGGAGGTGACGGCACCGAGCAGGCCGCGGGTGTACTCGTGGCGGGGGTCGGTGAGGATCTCCTTGGTGGAGCCCTGCTCGACGACCTGGCCAGCGTACATGACGGTGATGGAGTGCGCCACCTTGGCCACGAGGGCGAGGTCGTGGGAGACGAAGATCATCGCAAAGCCGAGCTTCTCGCGCAGCTCGTTGAGCAGGTCGATGACCTGCTTCTGCACGGTCACGTCGAGGGCGGTGGTGGGCTCGTCGGCGACGACCAGCTTCGGGTCGCGGGTCAGGGCCATGGCGATGAGCACGCGCTGGCGCTGGCCGCCGGACAGCTCGTGCGGGTAGGACTCCAGCGTGCGCTCCGGATCGAGGCCCACGAGCTTGAGCAGTTCCTCGGCGCTGCGGGTGCCGCCGCGGGAGGTGAGCTGCTTCATCTGCGCCTTGATGAGCATGGACGGGTTGAGCGAGGAGAGAGCGTCCTGATAGATCATGGCGATCTCGTGGCCGCGTAGGGCGTTGTGCTCCTTGGGATCCATGCCGACGAGGTTCTTGCCGTCGAACAGGATCTCGCCGCTGATCTCGGCCTTCGGGTCTAGCAGGCCCATGATGGCCAGCGAGGTGATGGACTTGCCGCAGCCGGACTCGCCCACGAGGCCCATGGTCTCGCCGGGACGCACAGAGAAGCTCACGTGGTCCACCACGTTCACGTCGCCGTGGCGCGGGAACTTGATGCACAAATCCTTGACCTCGATGACCGGCGGCTCGGTGCTCTTGGGCTCGAAGCGGTCGGTGCGCTTCATTTCGGCCTCGCGCAGCTTGGCAAGGGATTCCTCCAGACTCTCGTGCTGGGCGGCGTAGGCGGCGACAGGATCGACGAGCAGACGATCCTCCTCACGCTTGGCTTCCTTGTCTTCGTCGGTTTCCTTGATCGGCGCGGTCGGAGCGGCCACCATGGCGTCAGTGATGCCCTCGGACAGGATGTTGAGGCACAGCACGGTGATCATGATCATCAGGCCCGGGAACAGCGCCTGCCACCAGTAGCCGAAGATCACGCCTTCCTTGGCGGAGGACAGGATGTTGCCCCACGTCGGGGTCGGCTCCGGAATGCCCAGATTAATGAAGGACAGGGACGCCTCGAACACGATCGCGTCGGCGACGCACAGGGTGGTGAACACCATAACCGGGGCGGCTATGTTGCGCATCACATGCTTGTAGAGAATCCACGGGGCGCGGGCGCCGGAGACGATGACCGCGCGCACGTAGTCCTTGCCGTACTCGCTGATGATGTTCGCGCGCACGATGCGGGCAATCTGCGGCACGTACAGGATGCCGATGGCTGCGATGATGCCGAACATGGACTGGCCGAGGATCGAGACGAACACGGCGGCGAGGGCGATGCCCGGCACGGACATGAACACGTCGATGACGCGCATGATGATTTCCGAGATCCACGTGCGGGCCACGGCCGCGATCGCGCCGATGAGCGCGCCCAGCACCAAGGCGAACAGGATGGACAGCAGGCCGATGACGAGCGAATACCGTGCGCCGTAGAACACGCGGGTCATCACGTCGCGCCCAACGTTATCGGTGCCGAACAGGTGCTCGGCGGTCGGAGACTGATAGCTCACGGTAATGGCGAGAGGATCCTCCGGCGAGATCACCGGCGCGGCGACGGCCACGACGACCAGCAGCGCGATAAACAGCAACGCGAGCCTGGATCCAATGGTCATTTTGCTGAAACGGTTGAATTTCACTCCGGGACGCGACACCGCGTCCACGACTTTGGGTTTGCCAAACAGCATGTCACACCGTCCTGATTCTCGGGTTGATAAGCACGTACAGCATGTCAACGATGATGTTGATGATCACGAACGCGAGAGCCACCACCAACACCACACCCTGAACGAGAATCGGCTCGTTGCCGTTGATGCCTTCGAACAGCGCCGTGCCCATGCCGGGCAGGGAGAAGATGATCTCGGTGATGATGGCGCCGCCCATGAGGTAGCCGATCTTCATACCAAGCACCGTGACCGGAGTAATCAGGGCGTTGCGGAACACGTTGCGCGCAATGACGACGCGCTTGGGCACGCCGGCGCCGATGGCGGTGCGTACATAGTCCTTATCCAGTTCCTCGACCATGGAGGTTCGGATGATGCGGGTCATCTGTCCGGCGACAGGGAAGCCCAGCGAGAACGCGGGCATGGCCATGCGCGCCAGATATTCACCGGGATCCACGCTGAACGGCACGAGCTCGCCCGCACCCGGCAGCAGGGCCAGCTTGATCTGCAGCAGGTAGATCAGTAGCACGCCCAGCCAGAAGGACGGGGTAGCGATGGCGATGATGGAAATCACACGGATGACCTGATCGACCCACGTGTCACGGTAAAGGGCGGCGAGCACACCGAAAATCACCGAAAACACCACGGCGATGATCAGCGCGATGAACGTCAGCTGCAACGTGATCGGGAAAGCAGTCGCGATGCGGGAAGACACGGAATCCTTGTTCACGCCGTATACGCCGAGGTTGCCTTGGAACAGGCCGCCGAGATACGACAGGAACTGCTCGCCCCACGATCGGTCGAAGCCCATCTCGTGGCGGTATGCCGCAAGCTGCTCGGCCGTGGCGTTTTCGCCGAGAGCCGAGACCGCGGGGTCGTATTGGGAGAACGACATAAGGAAGAACACGAGGAAAACGACGCCGAATGCCACAAACGGCAGGGATATCAATCGTCTTCCCAACAAACGAAGTAAATTGCCCACTCTATATGCTCCTCAAATGGATGGTTGCGCAAAATAAGGGCGTCGCCGCGTCAGCATCGCTGCTTGCACGGCAGCGCCCTCGGGATGTGATGGCGAATGACTTGTGTGGATCAGCCGTTCAGCTTGGAGTTCAGGAAGTACAGGCCAGTGGTTCCAATCGGGGTGTAGGAGCTGAACACGTTCTTCTTGACGGCGGTGGAAAGCTTGCGGTGGAACAGCGGGTACATCGGCAGCTCATCGGAGAGCAGGTCGAAGCACTCGTTCCAGTAGCTCTGCTGTTCGTCGCCGGAGGACTGGGCGGCCTTGTCCATGAGCTCATGCAGCTTGTTGTAGCCGTCGGAGCCGTTCCAGAACATGCGCTGCTTGGTCCAGACGGTGTCGCCGAACCACCAGTTGAGCAGCACGTCTGGATCGTTGCCGAATACGGTCGGATCGCCGGGGCCAAGCACCATGGAGAAGTCGGCGTCGTCCTTATCGGTGATGGTCGGGAACAGGGCGGAGGACTTCATGGACTGAATGTCCACGTTGAAGCCGATCGCGTCGAGGTTGTTCTTGATCTGCGGCGCCAGCTGGGTGATCCAAGTCTGATCCGTGGTGTAGAGCGTGAACTTCACGCCTTCGGACACACCAGCCTCCTTGAGCAGCTCCTTGGCCTTCTCAGGGTTGTAGGTATACACGTTGGAGGCCTTGTGATAGGTCTTGAAGCTCTCGGGCATGAAGCCGGTGACCATGTTGGCCTCGCCGGACAGCTGGTTCTTGATCATGCTCTCGGTGTCGATCGCATAGAACACGGCCTGACGCACGCGCTTGTCGTCGAACGGCTTCTGCTTGGTGTTGAACATGATGAACGCCTGATTGAAGCCATCCACCGTCTGGATGTCGGCGCCGGCGGCCTTCAGGGTGTCGAACGCCTTGGCGGGGACGTTCTCCATGATGTCGCTCTTGCCGTTCTGCATGGCGGTGACGCGGGCGGTGTCATCCACATTCACGTTCCACACCATGTGGGAGACCTGCGCGGGGAATTCGCCGTTGTAATATTCGTTCTTGTCGAACTTCACCTGCTGATCGGTGATCTCGACGTACTTCCACGGACCGGAGCCGATCGGCATCTTCTTGAGGTCCGCGTCGCTTTGACTGGCCGGAACGATGTGTACCAGCGACATGCGCTCCTTGAACAGGGTGAACGCGTACTTGAGCTTGAAGTCAATCTTGTTGTCGCCCTGCGCGGTGATCGAGTCAATGAACGAGAGCATCGGAGCGTAAACGCCGCCGGGCGCCATGACGCGCTCGAACGAGGTCTTGACGTCGTTGGCGGTCACGGCGTTACCGTCCGAGAACTTGGCGCCATCGCGGATCGTGATGACGTATTCGGTGTCGGAGATCTTCTCCGGTTCGCCGGCGGCCAAGCCGGAGACCAACGAATAGTCGGACATCTGCAGCGTGTACAGCGCCTCGGTCACATGCCAGTTGCCGGCCATCGGCAGGGCCATGGACGTGGACAGCGGATTGAAGTCACGGCTGCTGTACGCCACCTGCGCGGTGATGGTGTCCGCGACGGAGGGACCCCCCTTGGCGTTCGTCGTGCCGGTTCCTACACCGCAGCCGCTCAAGGCGAGCGTTCCGGCCAATACCGCAGCGGCGGTCTTGGCCATTCGGGTTTTCCACGAGTACATCGGTTTCTCCTCTTCGTTGAGTGATAACTGAATCAGGATTCGATTCTCTGTCCAATCGAATCTTTCTTAATCATATGACATCTGATGTCTGATTGCAAGTTTCATCAGCCGTCTTATGAGTGCAGCTACCACGTTTTTTCCTTGCAATGCAACGGTCTCAAACCGCGGTAACGACAGTGTTAAGACATCAGACATCTTATATTTCGCCGGAAACATGAGATTCACATGCGGCCCAGCGGTGCAGTATGGGCGTAACCGCCTGATTGAACGCGGCAATGTCAGTCCTGCGCAGACCGTGCTCACACCCGGGAATGAACACCGTTTCAAGGTTCGGCTTCCCCATGGCCCTGACTTCCTCCAGCCCGCGCACACCCACGAGATCTGAGGGATCGTCGGACGAGACCACCACCAAGGGCACCTCTATCGAGGACACCACCTGATGCCAGTCCTCCGCGAAGCTGACCACGCCGGTGCGCTCCAATCGCGGATCACATCGGTTCTGCCCATAGACCCAGCCGATATGATCCTCCATCGGCCAATTCGGACGACGCGTCTGATTGTGACGGATCGCGTTGGCCGGGTCGGATGCCCAGTCGTGCAGCAACGCCGCATTGGCCGGAGCGTTGTCCACATACCGCTGTCGCTGCTCATCGTTCAGCCATGCGGGATCCTCAACCACTGCACCGAGGCAAAGATCGGGACGACGCCTGACCAGCATCGTCACAATCGCACCTCCCATGGAATGCCCGATCATGATCGCCCTGCCACCGTGGACATGTTCAAGATATTCAACGGTCTCCTCAAACGCCTCATACGCGGATTCGAATGGATGTCGGAGTTGAGCATCGGCATATCGCGGCGACAGGCCATGTCCCAGCATATCGACCGCAACCACGCGAAAATCATGACTGAGATAGTCGATGTAGTCGGACCAGGCAATCGCCGCGTCGCACACGCCGTGCAGCAGGACGACAAGGGGACGATTCGGATCGCCCGCTGCAATGAAGCTGAGCATGCGCCCCGCCCCGCTCACAGCTTCGCCTCGAACCAGCGCGTGATGGTCGTCGGATGCGTGATCGCCGTGCCCACCACCGCGGCCCACGCGCCGGCGGCCATGACCTGATGCAGCTGGTCGGGCGTGTGAATGCGACCCTCGCACAGCACGGGCACGTCCGGGAACGCCTCGATCATCTGGCCGAGCAGCTCGAAGTCTGGACCGTCGGTCTTGGGGCGCTCGCCGGTGTAACCGGACAGCGTGGTGGAGATGATGTCGGTACCGGCCTCCACGGCGCGCTCGGCGTCGGCGAAGCTGCCGCAGTCGGCCATCACGATCACGCCCTCGTCGTGCAGGGCGCGCACGGTCTCAGCGTAGGTCAGCCCGTCCGGTCGCGGACGTCCGGTCGCGTCGATCGCGATGATGTCCGCTCCGGCGGCGGCGCAGCAGCGGGCGTGGCGCAGGGTCGGCGTGATGTACACGCCCTCCTCGCCGTCCTTCCAGATGCCGATCACCGGCACGCTCACCTGGCCCTTGATGGCCGCGATGTCCGCGAGGCCCTGGCAGCGGATGCCCACAGCCCCGCCCTCCACGGCCGCCATGGCCATCTGCGCCATGGTCTCCGGGTGGCGCAGCGGCTCGCCCGGGTACGCCTGGCAGCTCACCACGAGGCCGCCCCTGATCTTCTCGATTGCCTGATGCATGCTGGTTCCTTCCTGTTGTCGCATCTTGTCTATCGCGCGTCGCCCGGCGCGCCGATGCGCCGGTGGACGGCCGCCGCCGCGCCGATCAGCGGCGCCGTCCCTCCGAGCTCGCCCTCGACGAGCGGCGTCGGCTTGACGAGCGCGAGCGCCGAATCGGCGAACCCGGCGCGCAGGGCGTCCCACCAGATCGGACCGGCCTTGACGACCGAGCCGGAGACCACGATCACGTCCGGGTCGATGAGGTTGCCCATGCCGCCGACGCATTCGCCGAGCGCACGGGCGCTGTCGGTGAGCGTGCGGCGGGCCAGCTCCTCCCCCGCGGCCGCGCGGGCGGCCACCTCGGCGCCGTCCGCAGCCGGGAGGTTCTCGTCGCCGGCCTCCTCGCAGCGCCGATTGTAGAGGTCCTTCAGCCCCGTGCCGGACGCGACCGGCTCGATGTGCCCCTCGAGGGTGCCGCACGAGCATAGGAATCCGCGGCCCAGCGCGCTCGGCACGTGCCCCGCGTGGCCGGCCACGCCGTGCGCGCCGGTGAACAAGGCGCCATCCACCACGATCGCGCCGCCGATGCCGGTGCCCACGCCGATCGAGAGCACCACGCCCCTGCCGCGTCCGGCGCCGTACGTCGCCTCGCCCAGACCGTGCGCGCCCACGTCGCCGATCATGTGCACCGGCAGGTCGGTCACGGCCGCGAACGCGTCGTAGATGCGCTGGCCGCGCCAGCCGGGCAGGATGTCCGTGGCGGAGACGATCTCGCCGGTTTCGCTGTCCGGCACGCCCGCCGCCGCGATGCCGACGCCGGCGATCGCCACGCCCTCGGCCTCGGCGCGCTCAAGCTGGCGGACGGCGAAGGCGACGATGCGGTTCTTCAGGTCCTCGCCGCCGCGCGCGGCCTCGGTCGGGATTTCGCAGCGGGCCGTCACCTCGGGCCTGCCGTCCGCGCCCGTGTTGGCGTTTGCGCTTGCGGGCAACGTCACGAATCCCGAGGCGACTTTGGTGCCGCCGATGTCGAAGGCGAGGTAGGTGGGCGCCGCCCCCGCGCTCATGCGACGACCGCCTCGTGGATGCGCGCGAGATAGTCGAGGCGCTCCTCGACCGTCGCGTCCTTGGGCACGCACACCTTGGCGCCCAGATAGTCGAGCGGGCGCTCCTGCGCCCCGGCGGCGCGCACGGCGGCCTTAATGGCGGCGGCGTCCATGAGCGAGGTCGGCTCGTCCGGGTTCATGGGCAGGTGGCCGTCGATCCAGCCGTAGCCGTACTGGGTCTCCTCCGGGCCGGCGCCGGAGAACATGAGGCCGCTCAGCACGCCGGCCTTCGCGGCGGCCTCCACGTGCGCCACGGCGGTTTCGGGCGTGCGCCCCTCCACCACCGAGCGTCCCCAGTTGACGGTGAGCCCGATGCCGGCCGACCCGCACAGCGCGATCTCGTCCTCAATCGGCAGGAAGCCCTTTTCCGGCTTCTGCCCCTCGACGTACTTGTCGCAGTGCTCGATCACCAGCTTGGCGCCGGACCAGTCCAGCTGCGCGAGGGCCTCGAGCGAGGCAGCCATGGCGTCGCGGCTGGCGATCCTCGTGGGCGCGGAGTGGATTTCGATGAACTTGACGTCCTGGCTGGCCCTCCACTGGGCGAAGTCGGCGAGCGCCTCGCGCAGCTGCTTCATGAACGCGAGCGCGACCTTGCGCCCGTCCTCGTCCGGGCTGGCGAGGCCGAAGTTCGGGTCCTTCCACACGTGCTGCATGGTGCCGGGGATGACGGTGACGGTGTTGCCGCGCCAGTGCTTGGGCAGGTGGCCGGCCAGCCAGATGCGGTCGGCGGTGTCCGCGAGGTCGCCGGGGAAGGGCAGCTCGGTGCCCTCGATCCACGGCTGCTCGCCGAGCAGGTCGTAGTAGGTTTCCTGGGCTTCGCGCCCCTGGGGCAATGACGCGTATGCGCCGACGACGAATGATGGCATGCTGGTTTCCTCCTTGAAATGCCGGTGCCTGAGCATTTCCATTCTACTATTATCAGACGTCTGATGTCTAATCTATTAACGCCACGCAACGAGCGTGTTCCATCGGCCCGCGCTTCGACCGCCACTTGGCTTTCCGAGGGCGGATTTCCGCCGCTGCGGACATCTGCTCCGCCTTCCGAGGGCACCTCAACGGGCGCGCCACGGGCATCGGCCCCTCATATTGCGCCATATTCCAACGGCGGGGTGCTCCCCGCACGCCCCCCACGCGCCGATGCGACTGCCCTCGGAAGGGCGAGTAGGTGTCCGCAAAACGCCCCATCTGCCCCAGGAAGGATAGCACCGAATTTTGGCCCACCGGCCCTATCGGAACAGCGACACCCCGCGGCGGGCCATGCAGAACGCGTTGCCGAGCCACGTGTGCTTGGAATTCGGCCACACGGCGCCGAGCCTCGGCGCGTTCTGACTCATCCAGATGCTCGGCACGCGCCCGTCCGCGCTGCGCGAGCCGAGCAGGTTGAAACCGTTCTTTTCCAACAGCCATTCAGGGTGCTGGGTGGCGATGGCCAAGCCTTCTTCGAGGGTGAGCGGCAGACGCTCGTCGGAATCAATCAGCTTGCGTGCCACGTCGGGCTCGCGGTTGATGTAGCAGGTGCCGGTATGCGGATCGACCACCAGATAGAACGGGCCTTCGGGCGGCATGAATCCGTCTTGCGGCAGGAAGCTGGCGATGTCTCGCGGAGGCATGGTGGTAAAGCCGGCCATGCGGTTGATGGAGGTTCGCGCAATCAGCGATTCGGGCGAGACTAGCTCGCGCGTAGGCACCAGTAGGATGTTCGAGCCGAGATCGGAATGCTCGAGCGCGCCGATGAGCGGCTCGGCAAGCGCGCGGAATGCGGCGGCACTCATATCCGCCACGTCCGGGTAGCCGAGGGCCACGATACGGTCGAGTTGCTTTTGCGCCTCTACTGATGCGATAGACATGGCTACCAGTGTAGAACACTGCCGTCTCTTCGCTAGTCACTTTGCCAGTTATGGAGAGGATATCGGGCTGCGCGGCGCGGGGTACGCCATGGGGTGCGCCGCCGAGCCACCATATGGGAAGACGGCCACTGTTGTTCTGCATGTTTCGTACAATTACCGTGTGTTTGCGGCCATTGCAAGATGGTCGCTTGAACGTATCAGCCCATCGAAACCCGAAGGTCATAGAGGTCATCATGCCCGAAAAGATAAAGGTCGGCATTCTCGGCGCCACCGGTATGGTCGGCCAGCGTTTCATCACGCTGCTGGAAAACCACCCGTGGTTCGAAGTGGTCACGCTTGCCGCTTCCGCACACAGCGCCGGCAAGACGTATGAGGAGGCCGTCGGCAGCCGTTGGAAGATGGAAACGCCGATGCCCGAATACGCCAAGCACATGGTGGTTGCGGACGGCGACGACGCCGAGTCCGTGGCCGCGAACGTGGACTTCATGTTCTCCGCGGTGAACATGCCTAAGGACGAGATTCGCGCCATCGAAGAGCGTTATGCCAAGACCGAGACCCCGGTGGTATCCAACAACAGCGCCCACCGCTGGACCCCGGACGTGCCGATGGTGGTGCCGGAGATCAACCCCGAACACTTCGCGGTGATCGAGCACCAGCGCAAGCGCCTTGGCACCACACGCGGTTTCATCGCCGTCAAGCCGAACTGCTCGATTCAGGCCTACACTCCGGCGTTGGCCGCGTGGAAGGAATTCGAGCCACGCGAGGTGGTCGTCAGCACCTATCAGGCGATTTCCGGCGCGGGCAAGACCTTCCAGGATTGGCCTGAGATGGTGGGCAACATCATCCCGTTCATTTCCGGCGAGGAAGCAAAGAGCGAGAAGGAACCGCTCAAGGTGTTCGGCCATGTGGACGCCGACAAGGGCAAGATTGTGCCGTTCGACGGCGACCTCAAGATCACGTCCCAGTGCATCCGCGTGCCCGTGCTCAACGGCCACACCGCCACCGTGTTCCTGAACTTCGGCAAGAAGGCCACCAAGGAAGAGCTCATTGATCGTCTGGTGAACTACACCTCCAAGGCGTCCGAGCTCGGCCTGCCGCACGCGCCGAAGCACTTCATCCAGTACCTCACCGAGGACGACCGCCCGCAAGTCAAGCTCGACGTAGATTACGAGGGCGGCATGGGCGTTTCCATCGGCCGATTGCGCGAGGACTCCATCTTCGATTGGAAGTTCGTGGGCCTGGCCCACAACACCCTGCGCGGCGCCGCCGGCGGCGCCCTCGAGTGCGCCGAAATGCTCAAGGCCCTCGGCTACATTACCAAGAAGTAGCTGCCATACTGCTTTGCAGAAGAGCCCGTTATTTCGTCGCGCGAGCGACGAAATAACGGGCTCTTGCGTTGAAGCCAACTATCGCATATGCTTTCCTGACTTTTCCCCACCCAAAAAAGTCTCTCGCATCGTGTTTCAGCACCAAATCGCGTTTCGAGGGGCTGATTTAGCTTTCTCCGGACGTCTACTACCGCTTCAAGGGGCTGATGGGCAAGTAGCCGTGGCTCAATAATGGCGAAATGATGTTGCTGCAATGCCGTTTATACTTGGAGTTTCGCATTCGAGGAGCCCCTCGAAATGGAAGTAGACGTCCGGAAGAGGCCAAATCCGCCCCTCGAAACCGAGAAAGCCCTCCGCAAGGAGGGCTTTCATCGGATTTAATGCACGTATCGCGGCTCAGCGACCGGTTCCGCCGTACACCACGGCCTCAATCTGGTCGGCATCGAGGCCATAGGCGGTGTGCAACGCCTTGACGGCGTCGTTCAGCTGGTCGAGCGGCACAAGCGCGGCGATACGAATCTCGGAAGTGGAAATCATCAGCACGTTAATGTCCTCATCGCTCAGGGCCTGGAAGAACTTGGCGGCCAGACCGGAGTGAGTCTTCATGCCGACGCCCACCACGGCCACCTTGCCAACGTTGGTATTCACATCGAAGGAGTGGTAGCCCAGCACGTCCTGCTTGTCGAGCAGCGTGTTCTGCACCTGCTTGACGGCGGCCTCCGGCACAGTGAAGGAGATGTCCGCAGTACCCACGGACGCACCGGCCTGCACAATCATGTCCACATTCACGCCGGCGGTGGCCAGCTCGGTAAACACCTTGGCGGCCATGCCCGGCTCGTTCGGCACGCCGCGCACGGTGGCCAGCGCCTCAGAACGGTCGTGGGCGATGCCGGAAATCACCGGAGCTTCAGGACCCAGGTCGGGGAACAGGTCGCCCATGGATTTCGCTTCTTCTTCAGTCATGTCTTGCCTTGTCTTGCTTGATATTGCTAACGATTTTGTCGGTTATTCGGGTTCGGTTCGGTCTCGCTCAGTCGATGTTCGGCAGCGTGCGCGGATCCACACCGTCAGGCACCACCAACGTGCCGGGGCGGCGGGAGAACGAGGAGCGCACGTGCAGCGGCATGTTGAAGCGCTGAGCGTATTCCACGCAGCGCAGCGCCAGCACCTTGGAACCGCAGGAGGCCATTTCCAGAATGGCTTCGTAGCCGATGGAAGGAATGCGACGAGCGGAGGTCACGATGCGCGGGTCGGCGGTGAAGATGCCGTCCACGTCGGTGTAAATCTCGCAAACGTCGGCACCAAGGGCCACGGCGAGCGCCACGGCGGAGGTGTCGGAACCGCCACGGCCGAGCGTGGTGGCATCGCCCTTGGCGTTGATGCCCTGGAAGCCGGCGACGATGGCAATGTCTCCCAGCGATAGCGCGTTCTTCACACGATCCGGCTTGACGGCCTTGATATGGGCCGCGCCGTAACGGGCGTCGGTGAGGAAGCCGGCCTGCTGACCGGTGAAGGAGTGCGCACGGCTGCCTTCGGCGTGAATGGCCATGGCGAGCAGGCTCATGGAAATTCGCTCGCCAGCGGTCATAAGCATGTCCATCTCGCGCTCGGGCGGGTTGGAGTCGATGCTGAGGGCCTGATCGATGAGGTCGTCGGTGGTGTCGCCCATGGCGGAGACCACCACGGCCACTTTGTTGCCCTTCTTCTCCGTCTCGACAACGCGCTTGGCCACACGTTTAATCGATTCGGTATCGGCGACCGACGAGCCGCCGTACTTCTGCACGATGAGAGCCACTGCTGTCCTTTGTTCTTCTCTTGGGAGTATTTGCCGATTATTCTACGCAAACGCAACGATTATAAAAGTTGCCGCGTTCGCGAAGCGAACCATCGCCGGCATATGGACACCGTAATAGCCTTGGCGATTATGCTCCCGCGCGCTTCCGCCGTACACCGCCCGCACACCCGATGTTCGGTGGCACCGCATAGCCACCGCTAAATCGCTGTGCCGCTGAACCGATATGCCGCCCTGTCGCACCACGACGGTGAACCCGCAACCAGCAAACATTCAGGATTCCGCCGGGTGTTCTTTGAGGCTACTCCCCGCCGCTCGGACGATGAGATTCTGTCTTTGACCGGGGCCATGCAAAACAATAAGCCGACGCTTGCCGGAATAATGACGCTCGGCGATTACCCGCAACGCATCTACCCCAACCTTTGCATTACCGCTATTGCAGTCAATGGCACTGTTTTGCAGCCCGATGACGGTGGAGAACGCTTCATCGACAACAAGCGGTACGAGGGCACTATCGCAGAGATGCTCGAAGGCGCACTGGGGTTCGTTGCCCGCAACGGGAAAACGAGAGTCGTGATTCGCGACGGAAAACGCACCGACATCCCCGAATATCCGGAAACCGCGGTACGAGAAATAATCACTAATGCTCTCATGCACCGCGATTATGGCCCATACTGCAACGGCACGCCCATCCGACTTGTTATGTTTTCGGATCGGCTGGAATGTTGGAATCCGGGCGGCGTATACGGCGGCCAAAGCATCAACGATTTGGGCTATGCCAACATGCCGACGCGAAATCCCACGTTAGTTTCAATTTTGGAAATTGAGAAAATCGCGGAAAATCGCCACTCGGGGATCCCCGTTATTCGGGATGAGGCTAGGACACACGGAGTCCGGCAGCCGGAATTTATCGACCAGAGAGGTTCATTCCTCGTACGGTTCTTCAACAGCAGCGCGGAAACGAATGCTAGCGACCATGACGCCACGCCCGGCCAAGACAAGAACAGCCCGCGCCCGGCCGACGTCGAAAATACTATTCTTGCGTATTGCGCCAAACCGCGATTGGCGCAGGAAATCGCAAATCATGTAGGCCGAAGCCTGCAATATACGCGACGAGAGTACATTCGGCCGATGGTCGAGGCCGGGAAACTGTCATTGACGCTCCCGGACAAGCCCAAGAGCAAGTACCAGCGGTATCAGTCAACTGCCACCGCATAAAAGTGCCCCGAACAGCAAAGGGTCGCCGGCCACTAAGGCCGGCGACCCTTTCGCTCCATCAGGACGCAAACCGAAACGCCCTACCGAATCAGGACCCAACGGAGCCGAAGCTTCAAGCGGCCACCCAAAAAAAGATCTCCGAAGTCGAACCGATCCTTTCATCGGCACCACCAGTATATGCGCCATCCAGGATTACGCCGCCTGCGTACCCGAGCATGCGAGCCAATCATCTGTCACAATGCTCCTACCGCACATGCGCGGCCGACTCCCCTCGAAACGGGAATCCAAAACGCATGGGCGATCGGCCGGGCCAACCGGTCCGACCGCCGTTCCAGCAAAGGAGCCTCTTATGGCGTCCCGAACCGGACCCGGCCAACCTGGGCATAATCCAATCATCGCGGTGATAGCCATGGTGGTATTCGCACCCTATGTAGACAGAACGTGGCTTGCGATACTGCTTGACATGACCGTTCTGTACGGTCTAGTCACGGATTGGAGGAGCAACAGGAAGTGGCCGGTTCCGCCTTTGCACGGACTGTCCCGTGCAAAGGCCTTCGCGTCTCACCACGTATATTCCCGGGCACACCATCTATTGACCAGACGCCGCCTCATAGGCGTATACAAGAGTTGAGATACACATGATCATTGAAGAACATAGCATTCAGGATTTTCTCGCTTACTGCGACCGAATCAAAAGACTGGGCTAAAAGGGTCGCCGGCCACGAAGATCGGCAGCCCTTCAGCCCACAGAGACATGCTCCATGCGCAGATTATGCTGTAGCACTCGGATTAATACTCGACTTTCCACATGTAACGGCGAGTGGTCAACGGATGCTTGGTCGCATCCGCCAACGCATGGTTGTAAATTGGGTACACATTGTTAAACAGCGAGTGGTTGAAATAGTCGACCACGGATGAGTCGATGGTAGACAAACCAAGCTCCTTAGCGTCAAGAGTCTCAATTCTCTTCGCGTACTTGTTCAGGAATCGGAGAGCGCGCTCATCCAGTTCGCGAGTGGATCCTTCACTAATCTGGATGACGAATGGCACATCAGCGTCCGTAACTTCGAATGGACCATGGAAGTATTCGCCGGTGTGGATGACGGCTGAATTAATCCACTGCATTTCCTGGAAGATGCAGATACTCTCCATATAAGCGGCACCAAATCCAGCTCCACTAGCCATCGTGTAAATGAACTTGTCATCCTTGTATTCCTGGGCGAAGTCGAGTGCTCGCTGGGCAACATGCTTCCTAGCCTTGCGAATCACGGCGGTGATACGGTCGACCCCTTCCGCGAACTTGTCATAGTTCGCGTAGCTTTCGGTCTGATTCACGAGCTCCACGGCCACATAGAGGGCACACAAGGTCTTCTCTCCTGCATAGTCGATGTCACCAGCGAGGTGGTCAGGACTGGCATCGAATTCATAATGGACGACGTAATCGCCGTATTGGATGATTTCGGATTCCTCCAGCCAAGTCAGAAGGATGACCGTAGCGCCTTTCTCTTTGCCGAGAGCAGCCGCTTTGATGGTTTCTGGGGTGTTGCCTTTATGGCAGGCGAGGACGATCATCGAGTTGGGTCCGAAATCCTTTGGGGTGGCATGGAGGAATTCATTGCTGTTGTACCAACCGGTTTTGATAGTCGAGCTTTCTGTTTCAACGAACGTTTTAGCGGGATAAAGAGCCCCGAGACTTCCACCGCAACCGACGAAATAGAGCTGCTTGACACCGCCGATACTTTCGGTTTTGGCGAGGGTTTCCTCGACAGCGGTCTTGATTTGCTCGGCTTGCTTATTCATGGTTAATCCTTTTCTATCTGGTTTTGTAATGGGAAAGATGGGAAAAATGTGTCAGCTAAACAGTTCCCGCGTTTGGGCGCGAATGAGGTTGAGTTCAGCTTCGTTAAGGTCTCGGTACTCGCTGTTTTCCGCTGTACATCCGGAGTCTTGAATGATCATCATCTTCGTTTCCTTTTCGAGGATGGTGAAGAACCAACCGTCAACAGGAACCGTGTACAAAACACCAGGCTCAAGCTTCGTGAGTTTCAAATCGAAACCGTTATCCTCAGTGATTTCAGCGGTAATTAGAATCGCCTTGCCTGATATGAGGATGAACTGCTCATCGGTCTGATGATGGATCTCCAAGTGCTTCAGCCCGTCGAGGTCATTGTCGGGCTTCCAGTTCTTGATGCATACGACCCATTTATCGTTGCGGTATCCGGCTTGTAGCCCTTCGCCGTCGTACCGGCTGATGATAGGCGAGACTGGCATTGTTGTGTTGCTCCTTTTATGGTTTTCGTTCAGAGATTGGGTCTGTCGATAATTCGTCCGGCGATGGGGATTCCGTGCCCGAAAGCCCCTTCCAGGCCACAGACGTTTGCGGAGAACACCGCACCGTCTCGCATGGCCTTGGAGAACACCTGATTCGAATTAGGGATATTGTCGAAACCTATTCCGCGAGGTATCTGCTTGAGAACGCTGGTGATAAAAGCGGAAAAGTATGCATCACCAGCGCCCATTGTGTCGATAGCGTTCTCGTTGAGTGTCGCCTCCGCATACAGGTATTTGTTCTTGTGCAGCAGCCAGGAGCCGTTTTCGCCGACTGTTCCCAAAACGAGCGGAACACCGAAAGAGGCAACCTTGCTCATTTCCTGCTCTCGTGCCGAGTCGGACAGATGAGCACAAGATAAAACCGCAACCGTGGTGTACGGGCAAATCTGTTCCAGATATTCGCCTGTCCAACGGGTGGAGAAATCGAATGCGACAGGCATGCCGGTTTCAGCTAATACTTCCAAATCGTCTTCTATATAGGAGTTAAGGTTCGTGCAAATCAGATCAAACGACTTGATGTAGTCGAAATCATCCGGACTGAAGTCGAACGCATGCTCCTTGGCGATTCCACCCTTGTTGGATCCAAGGAAAACGCGATCGTTGCCGTCCAAAGTAACGCACGCGAACCCGTTCTCGCCCTCATACCGACGGCAATGGGAGGCATCAACACCTGTCTCGGCCAATGCGTCAATAACGCAACGGGCCACGTCATCGTCGCCGAACTTGCCGAGATACGCGGTGTCCGCGCCGTTCATCCGGGAGAATACGCTGATATTTACGCACTGGCCACCCGGATACATGCGTCCACGAGACAGGTACTTGTCGCACACGTTGTCACCGATGGTGATGATACGAGGATCATCCATGATCAAGTTCCTCCTAGTATTAGAACACGAAGTAGCCGATGGCTGCGGTGACAATCACGGACACAACCGTGCACACCAGACCGGGGCGCATATAACTGTGATTGAGAATGAACTTGCCAATCTTCGTTGTGCCGGCAGTATCGAACGCGAGACCTGCGACAGACTGGCTGGCATCCGGGATGAAGTAGTTCGAGGAGCAGGCGACCCAGCCGGCGACGATGATGTATGCTGGCAGATTCAACGCGATGGCGATGGGAACCATGATCATCGTGGTGGAAGCCTGACTTGTGGTGATGGCGCCGACGATGAACACCGCAAGGATAAATACCCACGGATATTTGTTGGTCAACGCGGACATGTTTGTGGAGATGAAATCGGACTGGGCGGAGATGAACGTGTTCACCAACCAGCACAGGCCTGCGGCAAGGATGACAGCGAACGTACCGGTCTTCAGCAACGGGGCGTCGAGTACCTTGTTGGAGTCCACGCGGCTGACGAGCACCATGATTGCCGCAGCGACATACATGGCAATCTGGATGACGACGGTCATGTTCAGCTTGGTGTCGTCGAACGTGGGCAGCAGCTGCGGGAAGATACCGCAGATGGTAATGAGTACCATGGCACCGAGGAAGATGAAAACGCTGATCTTAGCCATCTTATTGTCGGTCTTTTCTTGAGCAACGACGGCGGCAGGCGGTTCGATCAGGCCTGCAGCGAGACGACGCTGGTACTCAGGATCATCTTCAAGTTCCGCACCACGACGGTACACGGACAGGCCTGCGGCAATTGAGCCGAAGAGGGTGGCGGGAAGGCAGACAAGCATCACAGTGCCGAGGTTGACATTCTGGAACGTGCTCATGTAGCCGATGAGCGCAACGGTGGCCGCGGTGATGGGGCTAGCGGTGATGGCCTGCTGGCTGGCTACGATACTGGCAGAGATGGGGCGTTCGGGGCGAATCTTGTTGCCGATGCTGATTTCATTGATGACAGGCAGCAGGGAATAGATAATGTGCCCCGTGCCGGTGCAGAACGTGAAAACGTAGGAGACGATGGGCGCGAGGATGGTTACGCTACGCGGGTGGCGCCGAAGGATCTTCTCGGCAAGTTTAACCATGAAGTCGAGGCCACCGGTGGTTTGCATGGTGCACGCTGCGGTAATGACAGCAAGCATGATGAGGATGACCGTTGTCGGCGGGTCTGCGGGTGCTTCACGGAATATGAAGGTGAAAACGAGCATGCCGACTCCGCCTGCCATGGCCAGGAAAGTTCCGCCTTTCCTAGTGCCCCAGACGATGATGAGCATGAGCGTGATGAATTCTATCCAGAACATTGGGACTCCTTCGTCGTTTCGCTGCTGTGCGGTTCTTGGATGCTTCAATTTGTTAGAGCCATTCAACTCTATGTTTGAATTGTAGTAGATACAATATAATACAAATATCACTAGGTCAACCAGAAGGAAAACTGGCGTGTCACAAAAATACAATCAAGCAAGAGCGTTGGTATTACAAGAAAAACGTCACATAATTAGGCGATTTCCCGCAGTGGAACTCACCATCAAGACCAAATCACAACAAGAGAATACAAAAAGATACCTCTCAGCCCTGTCGACAGAGAGGCGTCAAAGAGCTCAAGGCATCTTTAAGGCCTTTCGCTGTTTGTGGTGGGTGGTTTGGGTGTGGGGTGATGCCGGTCGGGTAGGTTGGAGGCATGGATACCTCTCGCCTGTTCACCGCCGCGCTTCAGTTGCAGCCACCTTGGAAGGTGGGGTCCGTGGACTTCCGTGACGCCGACGACGGCCGCCAGGAGCTGCACATCATGATCGGCTTCGAGCCCGGCGCGCGCTTCCGTTGCCCCGGGACGGGCTGCCGGGGGTGCCTGCCCGGCGCATGACAGGCGGGAGCGCGTGTGGCGCCATCCGGACTTCTTCCAGTACAAGGCGTTCATCCACGCCGGACTGCCACGCGTCACCTGTCCCGTGCACGGGGCGAGGAAGCCGGAGGACCACACGGGAGCGGAGGCCATCGGCATCGACGAGACCAGCCGCAGGGGCCGCAACCACATCACCGCGGTCGCCGACCCGGCCGAGCACGACGTGACCGACGTGCCCCCCCCCGGCAAGGATTCGGCCACGGTCGAACGGTTCACACGGGATTTCATGGACCACAACGGGGTGCCCGAATATGTGCGTCCGGCCGCCTGCGACATGAGCCCGGGTTTCCGGAAGGGCATCCGCGAGCATCTGCCCCATGCACGGCGGATCGTCGACAAGTTCCACGTGGCCAGGCACGCCAACGAGGCCGTCGACAAGGCCGGGAAGACGGAAGGCCGCTCCAACCCACCACTCAAACGGACCAAGTACCTGTGGCTCAGGAACGAGGAAAGCCTGACCGAATTGCAGCTGGAGACCAAACGCAACCTCACGAGGCAACGGCTCAATGTGTCTGTTCAATAGAAAGTGGGCCGTGTGAGCGTGTGGAAAGTCTCCAGATGAGCGGCAGGTTTTAGTCCATTTCAGCGTGTGGCGAGAAATGAACACCGGCCCGTCCTGCCCGTACTAGTTTCCCGAGTCGGAAGCAAACCATTCGGTTTCTCGGGAAAGGAAAGGAATGACGGTACCGGTGTCCGTACAACAACGTATCAGGGTGCTTGACGCGCATGGCGTGTCATGGAGAAGCATCGCAAAAGAGGTGGGCGTGGCCCGCGACACGGTCGCGAAATACGCCGGGAGGGAGGATTGCTCTCCCAAGCCGGAGCACTCCGCATCGAGGCCGTCGAAGCTCGACCCGTTCAAGGCGACGGTCGACGGGTGGCTGGAGGCGGACCGGTTCATGCCGCGCAAGCAGCGGCACACCGCCAAGCGCGTGTACGACCGGCTCGTTTCGGAGAGGGGCTACGGGGGCGCGTACTCGTCGGTGCAACGGTATGTGAAGCGTTGGCGCGAGGAGCATCGGCTCCCGTCGGACGGGTATCTGGAGCTCGAGTGGCATCCGGGCGAGGCGCAGGTCGATTTCGGCATGGCGCGGGCCGTGGTCGGCGGGGACCGGGTCGACGTGCATTGCCTGGTCGTGACGTTCCCGTATTCGAACATGCGCTACTGCGCGGCCCTGCCCGGGGAGAACGCGGAATGCGTGTGCGCGGGACTGCGCACGGTGTTCGAGCACATAGGCGCGGTCCCCCTGACGCTGGTGCTCGACAACGCCACCGGCGCCGGTCACCGGGTCGCGTGGGACAGGGTCAGCATCGTCAAGGTGTTCGAACTGTTCGTGGAGCATTACCGGCTGGAGACCAGGTTCTGCAATCCGAACTCGGGCAATGAGAAGGGCAGCGTG
>OKWA01000127.1_pt1 | contig 59455 bp, 71 predicted proteins | sample 1606861 | NCBI WGS metagenome assembly OKWA01 (sample SAMN03281007, study PRJEB24777) | human gut metagenome | isolation source: fecal sample PR166 from 1 month old female Malay infant, vaginally... | reverse complement strand
AGCAGCAAAGAGTCGGCTGTTGCTGAATGTGCGTGGTGCGTAAGGCAGTACGGCAAGCGTTTTTGTGTTGGTGTCGACCAACAGACGAAACGCTATTTCGTTGTCAAGCCTGGTGAACTTGATGACATGGGTTTGACGATGGTGTATAGTAAAAGACCTCCGACGAACAGTAATATTCGCAGGACGAAAGAGGAGCAGCTGGAGATTGTGCGGCACTGGCGACAGACCGGTAATGTGGTCAAGACGGCCGCCCACTTCGGATGTGCGACAAGCACAGTATACGCAATTTTATCACGTTACGGGAGCAAACATTCATGACCGCAATTGCATATCGGGATGGTATTTTAGCCACGGATCGTCAAGTTAGCTGGGATCAGGCGTCCAATGCTACTAAGAAGATTCACTTTGTCCGTGTTGCTGGTATGGGGCCCTGCATTGTAACATTGAGCGGTTACGTGTGGGGCGAAGAGAAGATCCTATCCCAGTTGAAGGAGTTCACTGAAGGTACTGGTCAGGATATCGGGGAAATGGCTAGACAATCCTGCTATGGTTTTTTGATTACCAAGAACTTACAGGTTCATCGCATCTATGGCGATGGTCGTGTCGGTATGACGGAACTCCGGGAAGTCCCGTACTTTGCTGAGGGTAGCGCTCATTTATTTCTGCTGGGTGCAATGTCGTATGGCGCGTCGGCTGAAGAAGCTGTGAAGCTCGCGTGCCAGCATTGTAACTATTGCGGTCACGGCGTTGATGTGCTGGATGTTAAAGCCTATTTGAGTGGGGTGCATGTATAATGGCTGTGGTACGACGTAAAGAGAAGCATGGTGTGTTCACCTGTATTGACGGCCCGTATGACGGTAAGCAGATCAGACTCAGTATCGAAGGTGCGTTTGTATGCAGCGCTTACTTTAGTGTGGGCGAATGGTGGCCGGGCCGTTACGTGCAAGATTCTGAAAAGCGGGATCATGTAAAGTGGGAGGTTAAAAGTGGTTCCACAAGCGGTTATAGACCTGGCTAAGAAGTGTTTGCCGTTCGTGATCGTTGCCCTGTGTATTGGGGCGGCGGTTGTTCTTTATAACCACAACATCAACAAAGCGCATGACGAGGGTTACGATGCCGGTATCGCGTATCAAAAAGGCCAGCAGGCGCAAGTTGATCAAGAAGAGAAGGACAGAAGAGATGCTGACAAGAGATCCATTGAGCGTCAGTATAGCACTGAGCTTGAGGCTGCTCGTGCTGCTATGCGTTTCAGCGACGCTACTGCTGGCAGGTTGCAGCAAGAGCTCAACCGTATCAAGCAGCTCGCCGAGTCTTATACCGGACCTCAGTCCTCTGGCACGTCAACCAGAACGATCGTCAGTATGCTCGCCGACATGCTTGACGAAAGCAACCGAGCTTACCGAACTACAGCGGCAGAAGCTGATGACTATTACAGGGCCGGACGTGCCTGTGAAGCATCCTACGACTCCTTAAAAAGGTTATATCATGCAAACAAAGAAGCCCGTGAAAGCGCGTCGTCAAAGTGACGCCGAAATTGAAGCTCATGTCAAACGTTTCCACTTAAAAGAGGATTTCGATCTGTATCGTGAGAAACTGATGGCCCTCCTAAACGAAGCAACTGAAGATAGCCAAGAGGCATTGGCTGGGTTCATGTTTGCTTACTCTTCTGTATCGAACGAAATAGCACGTCGCAATAACGTTCGGTAAAGGTTTGCAATACAGATCTGCATAAAATACTATGCTCCTGCCCGATGACCGGGTAAGGAGCGTTATTATGACTACACCTCGAGGTATCCGCAATAACAACCCTGGCAATATTCGCTGGGGAGACGATTGGAAGGGACTCGTCCCACAAGACAAACGTACCGACAGTTCGTTCTGTCAGTTCGTTGAGGCTAAGTGGGGAATTCGAGCGATGGCTAAGATCCTTCTGAACTACCGTAAGCGCCAGGGGATGCCAGGCGTCGGAGCAGCAGGTATCGATACAGTCCGCGAAATTATCTCCCGCTGGGCCCCTCCGAACGAGAACAACACGGAAGCGTATGTCAAGTCTGTCGCCAAGGCATGTGGGGTTCTCCCAAATGACCCTATCGATCTCACAAATAAACAGCTTATGTTGTCGTTAGTCAAAGGCATTATCGCTCATGAGAACGGTATGCAGCCCTACACCGACGCAACTCTCCTGGCTGGGATCGATTTAGCTTATTAAGGGGTTTAAATGGTGAATCCGACATGGGACTGGAATGTCGTTCTGATATTCACGCTGATTGCTTTAATCGGCGGAGCCCTGGGTTACACCGCAAGAACCGTTGGCGACGGCAAGGAATTCAGACTTGGCATCTTCTTCGTTGAAGGTTTCAGCTCTGCGTTCTTTGGTTTTTTGATCGGTGTGATCAATATGGAGCAGGGTGTCTCTCTGGGTTTCGGAGGGGCTATCATAGGGGTTCTGTCCTGGGGTGGATCACGAGCGATGTTGAAATTCGTGAAGGAAAAAATCTCAGGCGGGGCAAATAAAGTGAACGGAGTTAATCATGAAACATCTGACTAATGACATGAAGAAGCTCGTTCGCAATCGCAGACTCCTGACTTGTTATGTTCTAATAGCAGCACTCCAGGTGGGACTGGGTGTAACAGCTATTAATTCAGCCAAGAAGGGTGAAGCGGTTGTGGACGTTCCTCGCAGTGTACATGTGGTCAAGGATGTGAGACTGGTTCAGGAGGATCTGCGCGAAGTTCTCGTTCAGTTCCACGCCAAAATGTAACGGAATGCAGTAGATTAAAGCCCGTCGATTGTGAAAGCAGTTGACGGGCTTTTTATTTATATTCAACTGGACATTTGCATTTTGACGTCACTGCGCTTATATTCGCAGCATAACGGGACGCGGAGCTGCATTTATGACTCAAACTATTTTACCATGGCAAAGCATTCAATACGAGCCTGATTTGTCGGAACAAGACAAAGAGCTCCGGGATGCTGTTGTCAAAGAATACATATTTGATCGCAACTGGTTGAACGCCTGTAAGCGACTTGGCATGAGCCAACTCTTGGCTGCCGAGTACGCACAGCGGTTCGCCATGGACCCCTATTGCATTAAGCGCCTCAAGGACATAGAGCAAGACATTGCTCACACTCCAATCCAGAGTAAAAAGCGCCTTGAAGAGGAACTTCGTCAGCGTCTTATTACTCAGCTTGAAGAGCAGGCATCTTATTACGGTCCAGGATCTTCTCACGCCGCACGTGTTGCAGCAATTAAGCAACTGTGTCTGATGTACGGCTTTGAAGCGCCTAAACAGACCAATGTGAATGTCGGTGTGCAGAGCGGTGTTATGCTGGTTCCAATGACCGGGTCTATGGGAGATTGGGAGAAGGCTGCTAGTGAGTCGCAAAAGAAACTTCAAGAGGAAACAATGAATGGAATTGCTGACTCCGGAACCGTCCACTAAGGTTGTATGGAAACCACATCCAGGGTCGCAAGTACTGGCTCTGAGTTGTCCTGCCGATGAAATACTGTACCACGGGACTCGCGGTCCCGGTAAGACCGACGCCCAGCTCATGCGCTTCCGTCGTTATGTCGGTATGGGGTACGGTAAGCATTGGCGCGGCATCATATTTGACCGCGAATACAAAAACCTGGATGACTTAGTGGCTAAGTCACTTCGTTGGTTTCCTGAGTTTAACGATGGGTGTAAGTTCTTATCCTCAAAATCAGATTATAAATGGGTATGGCCTACGGGCGAAGAACTTATGTTCCGTGTTGCTAAAAAGCAAAAGGACTACTGGCTGTATCACGGCCAGGAATTCCCGTTTATTGGCTGGAACGAATTAACAAAGTATCCCGATGGCAACTTGTACGAAGCGATGAAGTCCTGTAACCGTACATCGTTTGTCGCAGAGGATAACCCGGTTATTATAGACGGCGAAATTTACGAGCGCACAGGCGCTATTGTAATCGTTAACCGCGATCACGAAAATGCAATGCAGTTTATTCTACCTAAACTCCCGTTGCAGATCTTTGCTACCACGAACCCGTTCGGTGTGGGTCATAACTGGGTTAAGAAGTATTTTATTAATGCCAGCCCGTTAGGTTCGATGTATAAGGAAGTCACTAACGTCTTTAACCCGCGAACACAACGTAAAGAAGATGTAGTGCGTACCCGTTGCCACATCTTTGGTTCATACCGGGAGAATAGAAACCTCACACCCGAATATGTTGCACAGCTTGTGAACATTGACGACCCTAACCTGAAGGCTGCGTGGCTGGGCGGTTCCTGGGATATTACCTCAGGCGGGATGTTTGACGATCTGTGGAAGAGCCATATTCATGTGGTCACGCCATTCCGTATACCTCATAGCTGGAAAATCGACAGAACATTCGACTGGGGTAGTTCTAAACCGTTCTCTGTTGGCTGGTGGGCTCGTAGTGATGGGTCTGATGTCATTATGCCAGATGGCACCAGACGTTCTACCGTGCGAGGCGATCTGTTCAGGATCATGGAGTGGTACGGCACGAACGGTAAGCCGAACGAAGGTTTACGTATGCTGGACTCTATGATCGCGCGTGGTATTATAGCGCGGGAACTTGAATCCGGTTATTATGGTCGCGTACAACCGGGAGCAGCGGATAACAGTATTTGGGACGTTAAAGACGGGAACAGCACGGCAATGACCATGATGCGTCCTGTGGAAATTAACGGTAAGAAATATCCTGGTGTTGAATGGAAACGGAGTGACAAGACTCCCGGTTCTCGTAAAGCAGGTTGGAAGCGGATGCGCGAATATATGGCTTCTGCGCTTCCTAAACCAGCAGATCAGTCTCAAATCCGTGAACATCCAAGTATTTTCGTATTCGATACCTGCAAATACTTTATTGACTTAGTTCCATCTTTACCTCGAGATGAAGAGGATCTGGACGATGTCGATACCGAATCTGAAGACCACATTGGTGACGAAGCTCGTTATCGTGTGCTCGATGAGAAACGTGCGGCGGGTGTAGGTCGAACAACTGGCACATAAGGAGTCAACATGGCGGTCACCAGTGTACATCCGCTCTATATGAAATTCAGTCCACTCTGGCGAAAAATGCTGGACTGTTTTCAAGGTGCGGACCACATCAAGGAGCAGGGTACTCTGTACCTTCGCCCAACTGCGTCTATGCGTTATGACGGCATGAATCCCGACGAGCCTGGTTTCCAGGCTTATGAGGACTATAAGTTTCGTGCTCGCTTCCCTGAGTACGTGAACGACGCTGTTCTAAACCACGGCGGTCTGCTGCATAACAAAGAAGCTCAGATCACTCTACCTGATGGTATGAGTATGATGCTGGAGCGTGCTTCGAGCAAGGGTGAGAGCTTATTTGCTCTGTTGAGACGCATCAATGAGTTACAGCTTCGCGATGGCCGCCTTGGCCTTATGCTTGAGCTTCCAGCTGAAGGTAGTACCAGTGCAGTTCCTTATATATCGGTCTACGAAGCGCTCACTCTGCGTAACTGGGACGATGGTACGGACGAACTGGGTCACGTTAGCCTTAATATGGTGACACTGGACGAATCCGGTTATGTACGTAACCAAAATGGGTTCGACTGGAACTGGGAAGAGCGTTACCGGGTACTAAGCCTTGGTCGTTTGGATACGGATGAGCCTGAAGGTAATGCCACTTATAACCAGTGGGTGACTACTGTTACCACTGAAGGTGAGGGCGACAATGCTTCCAAGGTTGAGACAACGGAAGCTGTTGTAACTCCAGTCTACCAGGGCACACCGTTAAATAAAATTCCATTTGTGTTCTGTAACGCAATGGATCTCGCTTCTGAACCTGACCGTCCACCACTGCTAACCCTTGCGAACGCTGCTATCGCTATCTATAACAGCGAAGCGGATTACCGCCAGGGCCTGTACATGCAAAGTCAGGATACGTTAGTGGTTCGCGGTGGTATTCAAAACAATACCTCCCTGGACGACAAAGAACCGCTCCGTGTTGGTGCTGGTGCGCGTATCGATGTAAACGAAACTGGCGATGCGAAATACATTGGTGTTAACTCACAGGGTTTACCGGAGCAACGTAAGGCGCTGGAGGCTGACCACACCGACGCAGCGGCACGCAGCGGCCAGTTAACCCGTACCGATACCGCTAGCCAAGAGTCTGGCGAAGCGCTCCGTACACGCCTTGTATCGAAGACAGCATCGCTCGTTGGTATTGCATTAACAGGCGCGGCTGCCCTGCAAGAAATCCTCCGTATTTGTGCTGAATGGATGGGTCTTAACCCGGACGAAGTTAAAGTTTTACCTAACCTGGACTTTAGCAAGACTGTTATGTTAGGTCAAGACTTCGTACAGATTATGACTGCTAAAGGTATTAACGGGCCGATTACTATGGAGTCCATCCATGCTTGGCTGGTTGATAAAGGAATGACGTCCAAATCGTTTGAAGACGAAATGAACGCTATTCAGCAGGAATACGAGAAGTGGCCTTTCCTTAAACCAGTAGACCCAAAAGCGGATCAAAACGGGATTCAGCAGCAGGATAAGAAGACACCGACACAAAGTTAATTTACATCCTGTCTAAATAGTCGTAACTTACTAGCGCGGTAGAACGGTCTATCGCGCTTTCGTGACACGGTCACATTGGAGAATTTATGAAACGTACCATTCTTTCACTGGCAATTACTTCCCTTCCGATGTTCGCTTATAAGTCCATCGGCGCAATGGGTGAGCTTGAGCTGTCTTACTCTAGCGAAGACGAAATCCCGGAAAACGCTCGCGAGTACTACACCGAAGAAGGTGGCGCCTGGATCCTTACCGGCGTGAAAGGCGGCGGTAAGAAAAACATCGAGCGTCTGGAAGCAAGTCTTCGTAAAGAACGAAACGATCACAAGCAGACCAAGACTACTTTCTCACGTGTGCAGGGGCTCGATATTGATGAACTGCTGCGTCGTAACGACGAGTACGAAGAGCTCAAGCTGCGTGCCGAAGGTAATCCGGACGACAAGAAAGTTGACGAGCTGGTTGAAACCCGTATCAAAGCACGCCTGACCCCGCTCCAACGGGAGCTCCAGCAGACTAAAGAGATGCTGACTGGTATCACCACTGAGCGTGATGAACTGATCAGCAAAGAAAAGTCCGCACGTATCAAAAGTGCTCTGCGTAAAGCAGCCCGCACCGCCAAAGTGGTTGACAGCGCTATCGAAGACGTTGAACAACTGGGCGCGTCTCTGTTTGAACTGGATGACAACGGTAACATTATCGCTCGCGAAGGTACCGGCCTGACACCTGGCATTGACCCGTCAATGTGGTTATCTGATGTCAAAGATAAAAAGCCGCATTGGTTCCCGGGCTCTTACGGTGGCGGTGCTAAAGGTGGCAAAGGCGGTATGGGTTCTGACGGCGATAACCCGTGGAGCGCTGATGGTTGGAACCTTACCGCTCAGGGGCGCATCCTCAAAGAAAATCCGGAACGTGCGAAACGCATGGCGTCTATGCACGGCGTGGATCTTAAAAACCCCAAACGTCCAGCTAAAAAATAAGTTTTTGAAGTTGACAGCACGCCCCGACTGGTGTTAAGTTTACATCAACCGGGGCACGGGCTCCAGGTTACAGGAACACAATCTGGAGCCATCCCACGGCGGACATGGCACCTTCTAACCGTTTAGTGGAGACTACCATGTCTAAACATATCTCCGCACCGATGCTGAACCTGCGCAAACTGCGTCTGTCTCTTGCTGTTGGTGCTCGTGACATTACCGAGCTTGCTGACGTAATCGTCCCGTCAATCTTTGTACCTTACGCTCAGAACTACACCACTGAAAAGTCCCGTCTTATTCAGTCCGGTGCGCTGACCGTTTCTGAACGTCTGAACGCGATGCTGGCTGGCGAAGGTACCACCTTCACCGCACGCTTCTATCGCGATCTGGATCGTGACGACGAAGAAAACACCTCCTCCGCTACCGACCCGACTGACTCGTCTCCGAGCAACATCGAGTCCGGCCGCGAGATCCAGGTGCGTATGTCTCGTAACAAATCCTGGGGTTCTGCGGATCTGCTGGACAGCCTGGTCTCCCCTGACCCGCTGGATGCTATCGCCCGTCTGGTTGGCGGCTACCGTGCCGGTCGCTTGCAGCGTCAGTTCGTTGCTACCGTTAAAGGTGTGTTCGCTATGAACGATGCCGATCCGGTAAACACTGGCGATAAAGCGTCTACCCACACGAAAGGGGACATGACCCACAGTATCGCGGGCAGCGCCTTTGCGGACGGTACAACCAACTTCAACCCGGCTGCTGTGATCATGGCTGCTGGTACTATGGGCGATTCCCTGGATCAGCTGTCTATGATGATGGTCCACTCGGTTGTGTACCTGCGTATGCAGTTACTGAACCTGATCGACTATATCCCGGACAGCGAAGGCCGCATCAACATCCCGACCTATATGGGCCGTGAAGTTATCGTTGACGACTCCATGCCGTCTAACGGTGGCGTGTACGAGACCTGGCTGGTCGGTGCTGGTGCATTCCAGCTCGGTACTGGTTCTCCGAAAGTCGCTGCTGAAGTTGAGCGTAAACCGGCGTCCTACAAAGGTGGCGGTTCTGAGATCCTGCACCACCGCTGGGAGAACATCATTCACCCGGTTGGCCATGCATGGGTCGGCACTGCCGCTGAAGGCGGTCCGCAGAACTCCGCTCTGCAGACTGCTACTAACTGGGCGCGTGTGTTCCCTGAGCGTAAGCAAATCAAGATTGCCCGTCTCGTTACCCGCGAGCACGCGTAATCTGGTGAAGGTAAATAAAGGGGCTTCGGCCCCTTTTTCGTAGGCAACTAAGAAGGGGATATAAATGCGTCACGGGCGTTATTTAAGACATCGTCGTTATAGCCGATACGTGCGTCACGGTATATCAACCGCAGGGTTCAATTAGCCGGTGTTACCGTTGCAATATCTACAGTAACGAAAGTGCCGACTTGTACTGTGGTCATTGCATCGCGCTACTGCGACCACTATCGTAATTGAAGTAACTACGGCTGACGGGTCGTTCAAATCGAGTTCGACTATTACTGTTCAAGTTGCTGGCGGCTAACAGTTAATTGTGGATTACCCTCAAAGGTGTTACACTTCGGATGTAACACCTTTTTTATTGAGGAAAACATTATGAAAGAAAAGATCATTGAAGCTCTGGGCAAACTGGATGTCAATAACGACAACCATTGGACCAACGAAGGCCTTCCTAAATTGGAAGCATTGAAATTCAGCGTGGGTTCCAACGTAACACGTGATCAAGTAAACGAGGTGGCTCCGGGCTATACCCGTGAGCATCCGTTTTTCATTGAAACCGGAAACGTGGAACCTGCTCAGGTTGCTGAAACCAAACAGCCTGAGGTGGCTAACGAAGCAGCCGATAACGCGGAGACCGTCGAAGGCGAAGAAGCGGGCAAAGTTCCACAGGCTGTAGAAAAGCGCATTTCCACTCTCACTGTTAATGTGGATGCTAAAATGATGCTGTCCGGCCTGTTTGAAGAACTCCCTGTTGTGTTCGATGGGCTTGACACCGAAGCGCTATTGCAGATCGAAGAGCTGTATAAAGCGAGTATGCAAGCTGAACAGAGCCTCATGGATGAAGTCAATCGCTTTATTTCTAAGCGTGCAGAGGCTTATAATGAGCTCTGCGAAGCGATTGCGAAATCCCAACCCAAATCAAAACTCCACGACCAGCTTTCCGCATTCCGCGAAGCTATGAAGAACTCGGAAACGTTACCTGTTAACCGTCCACGTCAGGTGATTCGTCAGGGTCACGGTCCATACAGTAAATAAGGTGACAACATGGCTTTCAGACATGATAAAAGATATCGTATTTTGTTGATTCAGAAGAAGCAACGTCAGCGTCGGGAAGCCATGAAAGAGCAGGAGCCTGAGACGCCGGTACAGGAGGCCAAGAAAGATGGTTAATTTAGTGGTCGAGACGGGGACGGGCTCCCCTCTTTCCAATACTTATGTAACTTTGGACGAGGTCAAGAATTATGCCGAGTCCAGAGTTGGTACGCTGAAAGGTACGGACGACGAGTTATCGCGACAGATCGTTCTAGCTGCCGATTACATGGAACAGATTACCCGCTTTAAGGGTAAGAAGCAAAAACTGGATCAGGCCTTACAGTTCCCTCGTAAGGATTTAGTTGATAGCGAGGGTAATTCGCTAGACGGCATTATCCCACGGGCTGTAAAACTGGCACAGTGCCAGCTTGTCGTGGATAGCGCTACCAGTGGGAAGCCCTTGTCCAATAACACGCCCACGTTCGCGTTAAAGCGGCGCACGCTGGGACCGTTAACGCAGGAATGGGCAACGGGTAGCGGGCAGGTGCAAGCACCTGTGGACCCTCACGCTATGTTCTGGTCGTACTTAAATGACTATCTCCGTGGGGGCAATACTTCAGGGAGGATTATACGATGACTATCGCTAGTGAATTTATTGACATGGCGAAGGAGATGCTGGATGACCCGGAAATTGGTTCCGATGGGACTCTTATTGACCCTTCTATGGCTGCACCCGATAATGATGAACCGTGGAAGACTACCTCCACTCCGACGAGCTATCCAGTGCGTCTTTTTTATGACAGCGAAGGAAGAAAAACGGTTAACGGCAGCCTGGTGGAATCCGGTGAAAAAGTATTCATAACTTACGAACCAGACGGTGTTAATTTAGAACGTTGTGTTGGATGGGATTTTATTGACCACAATTCTCGCAACTGGAAGGTTCTAGCCGTAGAAGCTATCAGTGCGGGTAATACGAACGTAATCTGCTATGTTAAGATAGGTTCCTAATGGCTAGAGGCTTTCGACACCAGTTTAGCTCGGCACAGCTTAAAGCTATGCAGCGAGCAGCAGCACAGGTAAAGAACCGTGTCTACGGGTTCGTGTCAGCTGTTGTGGATGACACACCTGTGGATACTGGTGCTTTGAGAGGTGGTTGGCAGATTGGTAAGGCTGGTCAACCGATGATATCCGATACGCCATTAGATCCAACTGGTGCAGCCACTAAGGCTCTACTGATACGTAAGATTCGTTACTTACCAATTCACATGGACTGGGATATATGGTTTGGTAACGGGAAACCGTATGCGTCTGTCATTGAGTACGAAGGGCACTCCAAGCAAGCTCCAAACGGTATGCTACGTCGTAACATTGCACGTGGTGGCGAAGGGTTCAACGGATTCCAACTTGGGAGCTTTAAATGAGTTATCCATTTGACTGGGTTGAGGACTTGCTGAAATCGCAACTCGTGAAATCCTACCCTGATAAAAAGAATGCAATGGCGTGGAAGAACTTGACTTTCGACCCCGCGCCTCATAGAGTGTGGTTAAAAATTATCAATACCCCAGTCAACGAGACACCAATTACTCTCGGTGGGGAAGGGGATAACGAATTACGCGGTTTCTTACAGATTGCAGTGTACAGTAAGTTGAACATTGGAATTGAAGAAGCTCGTGAAGTTCTGGGGCGCGTTAGTCTAGCGTATGACGTACCTCAAACAATTCCGGCGCCTACGGGATGCCTGTTAAAGTTGACATCCAAGTCCTATTCCCAAGGCGGACAGACTTCTATGGCTGACTTTACACGTGGCGGTACTGAGGGTAACTGGGATGCACAATATGTTACAGTGTATTGGCTCGCACGTGAGCCTAAACAGAGGACTTGAAAATGGCTGAAGGTTCACGCTACAGCAGTTACTTTATCAAAGAGACGGAGTCCGGTGTCACTCCTAATACGGGGACTTTAAAAATCTTCCGTGCTACGAAATCCGGGCTTGATATTAACATTGCAACTTTGCAGTCTGACGAACTGCGCGACGACGCCGAAGTGGCGGACTTTCGTCTCGGTACCCGTCACGTTGAAGGCACAGCGACCGCTGAATTTTCTGCGGACACCTTTGACGACCTTATCGCTGCTGCAATGCGTAACGTTTGGTCTACTAACACCGTTAAAGGTGGTATCGAGCGCCAATCGTTTACCTTTGTAGACTATAACGCCGATATCCCGGACATGCCTTACACCATCTATCGCGGTTGTGAAATCAACACGATGGCGATTACTGTTGGTGCATCTGCGATGACGCAGATTGAGTTCGGTATTGTCGGTCGTACCATGGAACCGTCTGCTACATTACCAGCAGGTCTGACTGTTGGTCCTCGCACGCTGACACCTCCGATGGATGGTTTCTCCGGAAGTATTAACCTGGGCGCTACCGCACTGAGTGTGATCACTGAGCTTACTATGAACATCGACAACGGCATCGAGCCGCGCTTCGTTGTGGGTAGTAAGTTCTCGATCAAACCGGGTGTTAAACGTCGTAACGTCACCGGGACGCTAACTTCGTATTACGAAGACAACACAATCCGTAACAAGTTCCTGAACGAAGAAGAGAGCCTGTTAACCATTGACGTGATCGACGGTACTTCAGGCGCTGGCTATCGCTTTAAGATGCCTCGCATGAAGATTACCGAAGCTCCGCGTCCGGTGGATGGTGAAGGTGACATTATGATCAACATGAGCTACCGCGGCCTGTTATCCAACACTGACGGTTACTCAATGCAGATCACTAAACTGACCGGTATGGCGTTCACGACTAACCTGGCTGCTACTAAAGCGGTGACAGCAGGGCAGGCCCTGTCTCTGACTGTGGCGGTAAACGGCGGTTCCTCACCGTACACCTATGTATGGAAGAAGAACGGTGTTGTGGTCAGCGGGCAGAGCGGTCCTACCTTCAACAAGACTGGCGCGGCAGCATCTGATTCCGGTACGTACACCTGTGAAGTTACTGACAACACTGGTCGTAAGATTATCAGTAATGCATGTGCAGTAACAGTGTCCTAATATAAGGGCCTTCGGGCCCTTAACTATTGGTGGAATATGGAAGAGAATAAAGTAGTAACGACTGAAGTGTCAACCGCACCTGCCAAGAAGGCATTTTCTAAGTCTTACAAAGACTATAATGCGGCAAAAGACTTCGATAACGCTTTACAGCGTTACAAGATTATTTATCCGGGCTTAGGCGACACCGGACACCACATGATGATCCGCAGCATTCATAGTCATGTATTCCGTGAAGCACAACTGAAATCCCAGCGTCAGATTAGTGCGCTTGTAATTGCTAACGCTGGTAAAGAAGATCCTGACTTCGATAGCGTAGTTCAGGATATTCAGATGCGAGCGTTTGCGTCTATCGTTGCAAGCTGGTCTTTCGACGAAGAATGTAATGTGGAAAACGTTGCAGAGTTTCTTACTGCTAACAGCTTCGCTTACGACGACATCAATATTCTCGCCTGCCAGGATTCCCTTTTTTTAACCAAGAAAGAGAACGGTTAATAAACCATTTACTACTCCAGTGGAAGCTGCATAGCTGCCCACTGGGTAGTAAGACCCCCACCATCCAGCACCTCAAGCATGTTCAGAAAGTCACAGGTAGAACGCCCGCTCAACTAGCTGAATATGAAAAGAGTTCCATACCCGATAGCCTGCTTTACATTTACAAGTTATTTCTTGACTTCTATAATGGTGATAAGTTCTCTTATTGCGAGTTAATGGCCTGGCAAGATTATATGGGCGTGACTTTAGAGTATCGTGAAATAGAGCTGATCCGGCAGATCTGTCTTGAGCGCCAGATGTTTGACTTCAAGCGCCAGCAGGCTGAAATAGAATACATGAAGCAGCAGAATAAACAAGGTAGAGGTTCAAATGGCTGACTCGGCTGATATTGTCATCAGGGTCCGAACGGATGGCGTTGCGAACTCTGAAGCAGCTCTAAAACGTCTCGAGGCTCAAGGTATTAAAGTAGAGCGTATTAGCAACACGCTCGAAAATAGCTTTGCCCGAACTGCTAACAGTGCGGAAGCATTCCACCGTGCTGTTGGCCTGGTAAACACCGTAATGACTGTCACGTCCATTGTAGCATATTTGGGCGTCATTACAAAATTATCCGATGCATGGGTGGATATGACAAACAAGTTAGCTAACGCTAACTCTGCCCATGAAAATATGGTTGTAGTACAGAACCGTGTATTCGACGTTGCACAGCGGACTCGTACAAGTCTGGAAGCAACTTCGACACTGTACGCGCGTATGGAGCGCACCCTGGCACAGTACGGGGTAACGGGTGCGCAGGTTGCACAGATTACAGAAACTATCAACAAATCAATGATCGTTTCTGGTGCTACCACAGCGGAAGCGACGGCAGCGATTATCCAGTTCTCACAGGGTTTGCAATCTGGTGTTCTGCGAGGGGACGAATTCCGCTCTGTAATGGAACAGGCACCTCGTCTCGGTAAGATGATTGCAGACGGACTTGGTGTTGGTACCAAAGGCCTTCGCGAGATGGCCAACGCTGGTAAGTTAACGTCGGATGTCGTAATTAAGGCGATCTCCGAAGCAGCTAGTACCATCGACGAAGAGTTCGCACGCACGATGCCTACCTTTGCCCAGCAATGGACAGTGGCAACGAACAACGTCCAGAAGTTCATGGGTACTACCGAGTCCATGAAGGGTATTGTGGGCTCTGCTGGGCAGGTCGTGCAGACCCTGTCAGAGAATCTGGATGTATTATCCAACGTCGCTCTTGCAGTAGCAGCCGTCTTCACAGGTAAACTCCTCACCTCTATTGGGACGCAGATTGCGGCCTACGTACAGCTTAACAAAATACATGCACAGTCCAGTGCTGTGGTCATTGGCACTGTAGATGCGCTCACAAGGGAAAGTGTAGCACGTTATAACGCAGCTCAAGCCGCATTAGCACAGGCTGCTGCTGAAAGACAACAGATCCAAGCCGCTTTAGCTGCTAACCAGCAATACTATAAAGGTATCGGCACACTGAATGCGCTGATGCAAAATACCCGTCAAGTTCGTATAGCAACTGAAGCGGTAGCGGTAGCGACTACAGCTATGGCTGCGCGGCAAGCAACGGCGGCTACAGCGACGAAGGTGCTCACCGTTGCTTTGGGTACGATGCGCGGTGCAATGGGCATACTGGGCGGCCCAATGGGCATGATCATGCTTGCGGTGGCAGGCTGGTACGCATACAGCCAGAGCGCTAAACAGGCAGTGACGGACAGTCAAAACCTGGCTGTTAGCCAAGAGGATTTGACTGCACGTCTTAAAGAGCTTACGCTCGAACAGCAGCGCGGTCTTGCTGTTCAGTACCAGCGGGCAGAGATTACACTAGCTGACAAGTTACGGGATGAAAACGCGCAACTGGCGGAACTGCGTAACCAGTATTATAACGCGAACCAGGCTGTTGAGAATAGCACGGAAGGTACATGGGCGTATAACAGCGCCGTGGAAGCCCGTACCCGCATTGGCCAGGATCTTGCTCTTAAAGAGGCTGAAATTAGTAAGCTGGAGCAGGACAGCGCACAGATTAAATCTAACCTCGCAAGCGTGAACGATAACTTGCGAATGGCTGTTATGGGCTTGACTGGTGCTATTTTCGCGCAGAACCAGGCTCTCAACATTAACAGTAGTTCCGCGGCAGGTCGTTCTAAGGAGCTCCAGGCTGCACTTGTGGCTCAGAATGCCGAGCTTGATATCTCTAGAATGAAGCTAGAAGGTAATAAGCGTGGCGCAGCACAGCTCCAGGATGCACAAAATCGCCTTGGTAAACAGTATGCAGCTAATGAGACGTTCATTAAGAATTATATCAGCGGTCATCAAGATGCCACAGCTGTGCTAACGGACGAGCAAAGAGGCATCACCGAGCTCCTTGATAAATCAGGTGAAGCCTATGATGTACAAGAAAAGCTCCAGGAAAAGCTCAAGGCGGGACGTCAAGCGCTGAAGGATGCGAAAGACGCAGCCCGCTATGCAGAACAATGGGACAAGGCTTACGAGCGTGTTGAAGCTCGTGGTGCTACAGGCTTAGACCGTCTGCGCATTCAGCAAGAAGCTGAAGTCCGTATTATGAAGGACAAAGCTGAGAAAGCTAAAGCGACCGAAGAGGAACTCGGTGCAGCCCTTAAAGCAATCGATGCTAAATATGCGCGTCAGCGTGCAGATCTTGCGGGGCAGTATAAGCCTGGTGCCCAGATGGTACGTGAGTGGCAGATTGCACAGCAGGAGATTAAACAGCTCCAACAAGCCGGTCTTCTTACCGAACAACAGGCAAATAATGCTCGCTTAAATCTTGCGTCAGAGTACTACAAGAAACGCTCTGAAATGCAATCGCTGAATCCGTTCGCTACTTCAAAAGACGCGTTCGATTCGGAAATGGCTGCGCTGGAAGCTCAGTACAATACAGCTAAAGAAATGGCACAGGGGCAGGCGGATCAGCTACTCGCTATTGAAGAGAACTACCAGATCCGTAAGAAGGAACTACAGACTAAGTTCGGGGCTGAACAGTTAGCAGCACAGAACCAGACTACCATGAATTATATTCAAGGTATGTCTACGATGGCTGGGGCTATGACGGATATCCTTGCGGCTGCTGGTGATAAGTCTTCCGCAGCTTATAAGACCATGTTCGCGCTGTCCAAGGCGTTTGCAATTGCCCAAGCGACACTGAACCTTACGTCCGCAATCTCGCAAGCAATGGCAGACCCGTCCGCATTAACTCCTGCTCAGAAGTTCGCTAACATGGCAGCTATTGCGGCAGCAGGCGGAGCACTGGTATCGTCCATCGCTAGTGCCACCCTTACGGGTATGGCGCACGATGGTATCAGTAACGTGCCCCAGGAAGGTACATGGTTGCTTCAGAAAGGTGAACGTGTATTAAGTCCACAGCAGAACGCCGACTTTACCAATTTTCTACGCGGTGGTAACTATGGTGCTGGTGGCACTGGTGGAAGCAATGTTACAATCAATCAAACGCTTGTGATGAACGGTAATGGCGACAAAGCACTAACCGAGATGGCAAGACAAGCATCCCGACAGGGCGCTGAAGAAGGTTACAATAAAGTATTATCCGACTTCAGTTCACGTGGACAGATCAGTAGAATGGCTGGGAGATAACTATGGCAGTATTAGTCTGGCCGGATGGAATACGCCCGTCCGCGTTTAAATGGAGCTTAAAGTCCTACGGGTCATCGTTTGAAAGCCCGTGGAACGGCGCGACGCAGACAACCCGGTTTCCTGGTTCCCGTTGGATAGCGAGCATGACCCTTAACAACCTGGACGATATTGAATCGCGTGCTGTGGAAGCTATCCTGTTTCAACTGGATGGTAAAGCGGGACGCATCCAACTACGCGACTACAGGCGAGCTACTGCTGTGGTCAAGGGCAAGCCACTGGTGAAAGGAGGTGCTCAAAAGGGTACTTCACTCATTACCGATGGTTGGACTGCATCTACTACCGTATTACGCCAAGGTGATTATTTCACTGTTAATGACGAACTGAAATTCGTAATTGCAGATGCAGTATCGGACGCTAGCGGTAACGCAACTATAAAATTCGCACCACAGTTAAGAGATGCTCCAGCAGACAATGCTCCGCTGGAAATTGCAAAACCGTATGGTATATTTCGTCTAGCTGACGATGAAAACGGTGTTAGCGGTAAACCAGCTATGGTGAACGATTTTACAATTGACTTCGTGGAGAGCTAATAATGTTAGTTAATCCGTTTTCACAAACAGTAGCACAGGCAATGATGAGTGACCACATTGATATGATCCTGGCTGCTGAAATTAACTTCGATAGCGGTGTTACCCGTGTGCATACAGGCACAGGTATGGTTCAGCTGGGTCAAAACTATTTCACAGGCGTCGGTTCGTTAGGTGAAGTGGGCGATGTGAAAGAACAGAACCAGACCAGCCCCACACAGTTGAGTTTAACGATGGGCGGTCTCGATCACAATATGATTGCAACCGTATTGAATGAAAACTGTGTCGGGAAGCAAGTTACACTGTATATAGGCGTTCTTGATACGAGCTGGAATGTTGTTGACTATGACGTGCTGTTCCGTGGTACACTTCGCAATACAGCATTGTTGGCGGGTAAAACCGGCGCTGTCAACTTAACAGTTTCGAATATATTTGAGGACTGGGGCCTTGGGAAGAGTTGGCGATTTACTGATGAATCACAGCGTCAACTTAACGACGGTGATCGCATTTTCCGTTACGTATCACAAATGGCTGACCGCTCAATATATTGGGGATCTAAAAAAGACGCACCGCCTTTCAGGTACGACACATGAAGAAAATGAATTGGGTATTAGACTTCTTAGATTTAGTAGAATCACGCAAGGACACCCCTTTCCAGTGGGGTGTAACAGATTGTGTTATGTTCGCAGCGGACGCTGTCATATCGCAAGGCAATCCGGACCCTGCTGCCAAATCTCGCGGTAAATACTCAACTGAGCTGGGAGCCAAACGTCACCTTTCTGCTGTCTATGGTAGCATTGAGGCCGCTTGGGATTCCCAGCTTGAGCGTCTTGAAAACATTAACTTTGTACAGAACGGCGACGTCGTACTCTTTGAAGGTGCGATGGGAACTACTAGTGGCATCTACTGGAATGGTGGGCTATTTGCACCGACCATGGAAGGGGTTCGCTTTGTAGACGAACAGCATTCTAACATCACAGCGGCATGGAGGGTATAAGATGCCACCAGTAGTTATTGCAGCCGCGGTATCCATGGCGGCAGCCGGCGCAGCAGCGGCAACTTGGATCGCAGCTAGTACAGCACTGATCATTACGATTGGGGCGTCTGTAGCCGGCGCTCTGCTGACTAAGCCACCGAGCTTTGGGGACTACACCTCACAACAAGAACGAAAGCAGGTACTCCGAAGCTCAACCGCACCACAGGCGCACATCTACGGGCGCACCGTTACCTCTGGCCTGTTATTCTTCGCGGAAGAAGAGAAGGGCTCATCCACGAAAGAATGGGTACACCTTGCCATTGCTTTGTGTGGTCATCCAATTGATGGCGTAGAGGAAATATGGTTAGGTGATGAGCCTATCCGTAATTACGGTAGTAATGCCACTTACGAAATTCACTCCGACCGACAGACAGCAGATCCGTTCATGCTGGCTAAATGTGCGTCCTGGAAGGACGACATGATCGGTAAAGGGATTACCTGGGCTCGTATCTCCTTAAAGTTTGATGCAGACAAGTTCCCAGCAGGTATCCCGAACATCAAATTCCTTGTTCGCGGTAAACGTGTACTCGACCCTCGAAACAATACCGTAGCCTGGACTGATAACGCCGCACTTTGTATTCGTGACTACTACGCGTCGTATCTGAAAGTCGATGAGGCAGATATTAACACCCAGCAGTTTATCCAAGCTGCTAACATCTGTGACCAGACTGTAACCAACAATGGGGTAACTCGCAAGCGTTATACAATCAACGGTACGTTTGATGCAAGTGAGGCATCCAGCGCAGTACTGGACGACCTGCACTTAGCATGTGCTGGTGAACCTACCTTTATGGCTGGCCAACATGGTATCTTTGTTGGTGCATACTACGGTCCGGCAACTATGAATCTGGTTAACAGCCAGATTGTTAGCGACGTACAGATTATCCCTGAAGCATCGTTTGGCGACAAGCTGAATATCGTAACGGGTACTTTCCTTGACCCGAACGCGCAGTTTGCTGAAACAGAATTTCCACAGGTTCGCGTAGACCAGTATATTACTGAAGACGGCGCCGAATTTGTTGACGATGTCAAATACCGCTTTGTTGCTAACGTATACCAGGCACAGCAACTGGCGCAGATTAAGATTAACCGTACCCGTATTGGTCGCTCCCTGAAGTTCACTATGAACATGTCGGGTTATAGCTATCGTCCAGGCTACTATGTTAAATTCACTCTTGACGAACTGGGTATTTCTAACCAGGAATTCCGTATCACCGACTGGAGCATTAACGCCACCAAAGGCGTCGACATAACACTGCGGCAGGAAACTCCAGCAGTGTGGTTAGACATTATCGGTCAGCCAATTGAGCGTCCAGATATTACGGATTTCCCGAGCCAAGGCATTGCAGCTCCACTGAACCTTGCGTTCACTGTTCTTAACATCGGCGATGCTGTACAGGGTCGATTAACCTGGAAGAATGGCACTGTAGACGTAAATTACAACATTGTTATTATACGTCAATCTGGTAAGATTGTTCAATCCATTCAAGTGCCGGGTGAGACAGTTGACATCACTGGTTTACCTCGCGGCAGCTATGAAATGGCTGTTGTATCTGTGAACCACTTTGGGCAGCATTCTCCTGAGGCAATGATCGTTGCTGAGATCCATGCACCGAACACGCCCACTTCCGTACTTATGGATAACGGGTACTTTGAATACACCCTGAAACCACAGTCTAGCGACCTCGCAACTGTTAGCGTACAGTACGACTTCTGGACCAGTGGCACCACCAAATTAGCCAACACCAGTGATGCAACTGTAACGGGCAATGCGACCCGTAAAGGTATCGGTAAGACCTGGACTGAGGCCAGTGATAAGAACGACCGTATTTATTACTGGTATATCCGAGCGATTAACGCATTCGGTACATCCCCGTTTATTGAGTTCGCTGCCCACTTCGAAATGGAACCGGGTAAGGCGATTGACTTCATTGATACCAATATCAAAGAGTCCGAAACCTACCAGGAGCTGGATAAAGGTATTACCGATAACAATAACGCCATCTCCAACGCCAATCAGGTCATCAATACCGTTAAAAACAGTGTCACCAATATTCAGAATGATGTCAGCCTTATCAATGTTGACATCAGCGATATGCAAAACGACATAGCCCAGGCTCAGTTGGCTATTACCCACAACACGGAGTCTATTGCTAAGAATATTGACGATATCGTAATTAACAAAGATGCCATTAGCAAGAATGCTGCGGACATCCTGGCGAACACTGGTAAGATCAACAAAGAGATTACAGACAGAGCCAATGCTGTATCTGCTGAAGCGACTACCCGTGCATCCCAGATTGCTCAGACTGCTAAGACGGCAGCAGATAACCTGCTAAACGAAAAGTTGGCTCGCGAAGCTGCGATTAACCAGACTAATACGGTTGTCCAGAATAACTATGATTCACTTGCAACCCAAATCGCACAGGTGTCCGCTGGTACTGGCCAGCAGTTCGATAGCGCACGTATTTACTACTTCGACAAGAACCCTGAAGGCTGGTCTCTTGACGACGCTGGTAATACACCGATGCTCGTCACCGAAGACGGTTGGCTGAAAGCACCTACAGGTCAAGCCAAGTTTGATGCTCGTTCCAGTAACGACCTCAACGTCAACGGTAGCGCGTACAAGTTCCTGAAACTGCGTATCCGTAAAGTTGGGACCCCGAACTGGGTAGGCCAACTCTTCTGGATTGGGTCAACCGAACAAGGTTGGACTGACGCTCGCAAGTACAACATACCGGAACCCTCGTATGACGCGAATGGTGTGAGTACGCTTGACCTTAACGATCTGCCGTGGGCGGCTTCTAATATGCTACGCCGTATCCGTTTAAACCTGTCCAGCAACCAGACAGATACCAGCTACTACCTGATTGACTTTGTTGCGATTGGTCGCCCGACTCCGGGTGCTAGCACAGCAGCACTGGAAGAAGAGCGCACAGCTCGCGTTAACGCCGATGCTAGCGAGGCAGCAGCGCGGCAAACACTTGCGGCTCAGGTACGTGGCGGTTACGACGGTACCGATCCCAGCCAGCTTACAAGCGGCTTAATTTACAGCGAACGCCAGGTACGTATTTCTGCGGAGCAGGCAATCTCTCAATCCGTCACAGCTCTGCGGACAGATTATAACAACAATAAAGCAACTGTACAACAATCGCTCGATACGCTCACTAATAAAACCACCTCTAACGCTAACGCGATCACTAACCTGACCAGCACGGTTGACAAGAAAGCCGATGCTACTGCATTAAATGCGCTAACAACACGTGTGTCAACCGTAGAGGGAACTGTAACGTCACAAGGTAACAGCATTACCAGCCTGACAAGCAGCTTAAACACCCTCAAGAACCAGACCTCTAACCCGTGGCTGGATGGATCGTTTGAAAGCTATACAAACGGACAGAACCTGTCTGGCTCGGACGGTAAATGTGTGGTTACTACGGATCAACATTATGTTGGTTCAAAAGCACTGAAGGTCACTCGATCGCCTAATGAAAATGGTAACAGTGACAAGACGTTAGCTGTTCGTTCTACTATCCGTGAGAACGCTTTCTATAAGTTCGAACTCTATGCTCTGATGCCCGCAGACCAGCAACCGTCAAGCGGTTGGAACTGTGTTGTAGGTTTTAACCTGAAAGATAGTGCAGGCAATCAAGCCTGGCCTTTTGGTGTTAACATCACCGAAGCAGCACTTACAGCAGGTGGTGGACGTGACAAATGGGTCAAGTTTAGCGGCATTCTAAGTGCAGGCGCTGGTAAAACTGACGCAGCGGTATGGATTTCAACTCGTGGAGCATCCGGTGCGGGAACTCCGGGTTATACGCTATACATTGACCAGTTTAGCATTGTCGACATAACAGAAGCACTCGCAGCTCAACAGACTGCCGATGCTAACGCACAGGCTACCAGTGCGCTCGAAACTCGAGTGACCACAGCGGAAGGTAATATTTCCTCGCAAGGGTCACAGATCACTTCTTTACGAAACGACCTGACCTCCGTTCAGGGACAAGTTTCTCAGAAGGCAGACGCGAGCGCACTGGCTACCCTGTCCACGAAAGTGGACCAGCAGGGTTCCACTATTACGTCTCAGGGCCAGAGCATTACAGACCTTAGTAACAATCTGAGCCTGGCCAATAACGACGCTACTGCGTCCCACGCTATCCCGACTAACATGTTAGTAAACCCATCGTTCGAGCGTATGCTTGACGCATGGTCGTTTTCGTCCGGTGGTCCGAATGGGGCGGAGTCTGTTACAGCACAGAGCCCTGCCAGTGGTGCGCGTATGTTACGCACCAATCCGGTCGGTACTGTGGTCATTTCGCAGAGCGTTAAACTGTTAGCAGGTCGCACATATAAGTACGGCTGTTTCGTGCGTGCAGCTAGTGGTACCAACCTTCAGGATGCAGGTAACAACAAAATTCGCCTGGGCAACTTCACAACTGGTGCAATTATTCAAGCACTGGCTATTAACCCGGCAGACTTACCTACCAACTCCACGTTCAAAGAGTACAGCGGTACGTATACCCCGACTGCGGATATACTCGTTACGTTGGGGCTGTGCAGCAGCATTAACGCAGGTTATCAGTACTGGGACGACGCTTACATTGTGGATATTACTGGCGAGTCTAAAGCTGACGCTAACGCAGCAGCTACGACCGCGCTCACTACCCGTGTAAGCAATGCGGAAGGTGCAATCACTTCGCAGGGTAGCAGTATCACTCAGCTACGCAATGACCTGACTGCTACCAATGCGGAAGTAGCGAAGAAGGCAAGCTCTACGGCGTTGGCAACACTCGAGAGCACTGTAACGCAGCAGGGTAACACCCTGACGAGCCAGGGTGATCGCGTCACATCGTTAGAAAATACTTTAACGGTGGGCGATAACATTGTTCCAAACTCTGCAATGTTGAATAATGCTCAGGGTTGGGGCGGTCATGCAACGACTGTTGACGGTTATCCGGCTGTGACCGACACAGCCGCATGGTCTCCGACTTCACCTAAGTTTTCCGTAATACCTGGCGACATTTTAGACTTTAGCCTTTTCTGTGTTGCAGGTGTCGCAGTCACCGGTCTGGCATGGGGTATTCGTTTTGATGGCCCGAACATGACTAACAACTCGATCTATGTCGGGGCGTTAGATTATGCAGCTGGCGAGAAGAAAGCCGTAACTGGAACAATCACTGTTCCCGTCGGTGCGACAACTGGCTATCTACAACCTTACAGTAGAAACGCCGTTGCGCTCACGATCTACAACGTCAATGTGACCCGTAGGAATGCAGGTACTATCGCAAACGCTACAGCAATCACTAACCTCACCAACAAAGTGACACAGCAGGGTACAGACATTGCTTCAAACTCGAGTAGCATCGAATCTTTGTCGAACCAGTTAGTAAACGGCAAGTCCAATAAATGGACACGTCGGATATATAAACTGCAATTAGCGGGCAGTACCACAGAGCCTACGTTTAGCGATATTCAGGGGTTAACCCCATATCTGATTGATGAAGTAGATGACACTACAAAACTGGACTTCGGCAGTTTTGGCAGTTATACCGTTGCGCATTATACGGCATATGTCCGCATGGATGCCGATACGAAAATCACGGTGAGTCCTGGAGCACGAGTCTTTGATGACACTGGTGCTGTGTATGTCAACGACGCTCGCGCTGCGGCTGGTGGGTCAAACACTAGTTCCCTTGCGTTCACACTGCGAGCAGGCTGGAACAAGATTGAGTTCCTTGTGAACCAATGGACAGGTCAGGCTTACGTTAACCTTGGATTACGAATTTCGGATACCGCCAAGGAAATGTATTCCATCATGGGCGTGTCCGCATTGTCCAGTGCGATCAGCCAGGTTAATTCTAGTGTGAGTAAAGTTGGCGACACCGTCACGAGTAATTCCAATGCCCTTACGCAGTTGACGAATAGTTTAGCTGACACGAATGCAAATGTTGCTAAGAAGGCAGATGCTTCTGCACTGTCCGCGTTACAGAATACTGTCACGCAGCAAGGTGGGACTATCAGCGCACATAGTCAGAGTCTTACTCAACTCCGTAACGACCTGACTACTACGCAAGGTCAGGTGTCACAGAAAGCTGAAACTACCGCTGTATCAGCTCTTACCCAGCGCGTTACGGATGCTGAGGGTAAACTGTCAACGCAAGGATCCTCTATTACCGAACTGACAAACAATATCGGTAATATGCGCGTAGGTGGCACTAACCTGATCCCGAACTCAGGTACCTTAGCGGGGCTGTCTGGTGTTGTACAGGGTGAACTGTATAAGGGCAACGCAATTCGTAAGGTAGCGATCGCAGCCGCTTCCGGTAGTGCCTACGATCAGTTCGAAATAGAATTACCGGCACCTGTCGACGGCACGGAATGTGTGGTTAGCTTCTACGCTAAAGCCAACAACGTAGATAGCTTGCAAATTTTTACATATCTGTATAGCCCGAACGCAACATTGACAGCTGTAAGTAGCCAGGGTAGGACTGCTAGCTGGGCAACTGGTGGCGACGGTTCAATGATCCTAGACTTGACCACAAACTGGCAGCGCTACTGGATCAAGTACACCCGTAAACCTGGGCAGACAGGTTCCCAGCGCATTATCTTCGGTCGACTGCTGAAAGGGTCTAAGGACAAAGAGGTTTACATCAGCTCGCCTAAATTCGAATACGGCACCATGCCTACCGAATGGAGCGAAGCACCGGCTGACAATGCCAGCGCTTCCGCTTTGCAGGCCTTAACTACGAGGGTTGCACAGACAGAGACGGGCGTTACCAGCAATGCTACTGCTATCACCGATCTTAGGGCGGAGGTTACTGCTGTAAAAGGTGACGTCGCTAAGAAAGCTGATGCGACTGCGGTTAATACACTGTCCGGCAAGGTAGACCAGCAGGGCCAAAATATTACGTCTAACAGTTCCGCGATCACAGAGCTTAATAACAACATAGATCGGGGTAAAAAGAATTTTTGGTTGAGACAGGTTTATTCACTCAAGTTCAACAACGCAGGCCAGATCCCGTCTTTGCAGGACTTGATCGGTGTGCAACCTTTGGATATCTCCGAAGTTGAAGACGCGGCCCAAATGAACTTTGCGAACTTTGGGTCTTACCTCGCATGTTATTATAAATGTATGGTCTATGTCGATGCGGATACCGTTATTAGCTTTGGGTCCGGCTCACGTATTATAGACGACAGTGGCCAGATTTATATTAACGGTGCAAGCGTTCTTAAACTTATAGGGTCCGATACAAGCGCGAGTATCACGCTTAAAAAGGGTTGGTCTGTCCTGGAGATTGTTATCAACCAATGGACGGGGGAAGCCTATTTTAGGCCTGGCATTAAACTCTCCGACAAGGTCGGGCAGCTTTATTCTAGCGCTGGTAAGTTGGCAGTCGCGTCCGCGACGCAGGGATTAGCTTCCCGGGTTGAAAACAACGAAAACCAGATAACTTCTCAGGGTACGTTGGTCGCCACCATTAAGAACTCTGTTGACAATTTAAATACGGCTGTCGGCGGTAAGGCAGACTCATCAGCTGTAACAGCGCTCACCAACAGAGTTACGTCGGCAGAAGGTAAGTTGGACGCTCATGCGAGCAACTTGTCGCAGTTGAATAGTAGTTTAACAGCTGGCGACAACCTTGTACCTAACCCAAACATGCTCAACGGTGGGCTGGGTTGGTCAGCTAGCTCATTCGGCACAATAGATGGGTATGCAGCCGCGATCAGTACAAGTGGTTGGAAGCCTTCAAGTGCCAAGTTCACTGTAACTGAAGGTGACATACTGGACCTGTCTTTAATGGTGCAGTGTAGCGGGGCCGCAACCATCAACTTTGGGATTCGATTCGATGGCCCTAGTGTATCCAACTTAACCGTCAACACAGATAATAAAGTATTTACTGCGAACGAGAAAGCTCGCCTGGAAAAGCAAAACATCGTTGTACCTAAAGGGTGTACGACTGCCCTAGTTCAAGCGGGTAACTTTTCAGGCGTGACGGTAAGTATCTATAATGTTGTGGTCACCCGTCGTAACGCAGCTAACGTAGCGAATACGTCCGCTATTAGCGGTATAACAACGCGTGTGAGCGATGCAGAGGGTAAACTCAATTCCACTGCAAATGCAGTCACTAATTTAACGGCATCCCTTAACAGAAGGACTGTCTTTAATGTAGTTGCTAAAGGATTGGGTAGCGGAGGAACTACTCACGGTATTTACGACGAATCTGGAACAAGACTATTCCAGCAGTCTCGTAGCTACGGTGTTGTGACATTCAAAAAGAATGCAGATGGCTCCACTTCAATAGACCAATCCCAGACGTTTGATGTATATTCCGGTAACTATTTTGCGGATTATGTGGATAGTCTCGCTAGCGGTACCCAAGTCTGTATCCTCACATTTGACGAACCGAACCAGAACAAAGATAAGATATATGATGCTGTTAAAAAATTAGGCGGTACAGCAGAAGCTGTTCAGTCTCTTGTTTACAGGGGTGCATATGTCTTGTTCGGATATAAGGGTTTGCCGTCCGGCGGTGCTATTGAACTGGTAGCACCGACAGGTGGTGCGGTAGATTCGCGTGTGGATGCGTCTGTTGAATTTATTAACGGAGTGATGCAAGGGCTTGGCGGGTCAATTGGTGCAGTTCGTAAGAACGAAGCTACTGCTACAGCACTTTCGAGCTTAACCACACGGGTATCTAACGCCGAAGGTACCATTTCCAGCCAGGGCCAGTCGATAACTAAACTCAACAACGACGTGTCAACCATTAACGGTGCGCTCAGTTCTAAAGCTGACGCTTCTGCCGTTAGTGCTTTAACAGGTCGTGTGACAAGTGCAGAAGGCAAGCTGGATACTCAAGGTACAGCGCTTACGAACCTCACTAACAATCTGGATAGTGTTGTCGGTGCTATAACTTCATCCGGTCGCATACCGAACAACCTTATACAGAACTCCTCTTTTGAAGGTGGGAAACTTGGATACGTAGGTTGGAGCGACTATGTAACTGTGGTCACAACAGGCGGGAACTACGGTAGGGCTTGCGCTAAATTTTCAGCAGGTTCTGCCGTTGGTATCGGGCAGTCGCTTTCTGTGACTAAAGGTCGTGTTTATAGAATAGGGGTCTACGCAAAACAAGATGCGAATACAACTATACAGGACCAGTCCAACACAAAATTCCGTGTAGCGAATTCAAGCGGTTTAATCGGTGCGTACGGCTATGGTCCATTTACTCAGACATGGACTAATGTTCAGTTTGATTGGACAGCTAATGTTGACGGAGTTGTGGATATTCAGATCACAGCTTACCTTAACACTGGCGCGATGTACTTTGATGACTTCTACGTTATTGACGTAACGGATCTCAAGTCTATTCAATCAAACTCTTCCGCGATTACTAACTTAAATTCTCGCGTCTCACAGATTGATAACGATATCACGTCCCAATCCAACTCTATTACGAGCCTCAGTAACTCAATTAATAGATTGGATAGAACTTCTGCGAATTTGTGGGTGGACGCATCTTTCGAATCCTATAATGATAACCAACAAATAGGAGGGGCCGCTGCTTTTGTCACTACTCAGCAGAAGTTCACAGGCTCTAAAAGTTTGTGTGTAAAAAGAGATCCTGGCACTTCCGGTAACAGTGATAAGGACATAGGTACCGAAATCGTGCTACGCGACATGGGCGTATACAGATTCGAATGTGTTGTGCTAATGCCCCAAAGCGAATCTCCGCCCTCAAACTGGTCTGTGGCTATAGGTATACACGTACAGGACGCAAATAATACCAACTCTTGGGCGCCCGCTATCTATATTACAGAAAGCTCTCTTCCGGCCAGAGACCAGTGGGTACGCGTGACCGGTATAGCGTCTCTTTCTGGAGGTAGAACACGTGGCAGATTGTGGGTATCCTGTCGCGGTACCAGTGGTTCTGGAACGCCTGGGTACAAGCTGTATATAGACGATCTTGTTATTACAGATGTCACAGACGCTAACGCTGCGCAAGCTACCGCTAACGCTAACACTACCGCTATAAGTAGCCTTAACACCAAAGTTACGGATATTGATGGTCGAGTTACTGCTAACAGCACATCGTTAACTCAGCTGAATAGTAAACTGGACACCAAAGCAGATGCGAGTGCGTTAAACTCTCTGAGTACAAGGGTGAGCACAGCTGAAGGTAAGATCACAGCGAACGCTAACTCCATCACCAGTCTTACAACCCGTGTTGGTAATGCAGAGTCTGGTATTAACGGTCTGAACGAAACTGTAGCGTCCATGGGCTTGGCTCAGACTACAACGTTCCAGCAACTTCGTTCAATGATTGGTGATAACAGTGCGTCGATCACTACTACCAATCAGGCTTTTACGGATCTGGAGAATTCCACTGCTAATAGCGTTAGTACGTTGACCACACAGTTTAACGGGTTAAGCGCATCCGTACAGCAAACGTCTAACGCTATTGCTGACGTTAACGGTAAGCTGTCCGCACAGTGGGGCGTTAAGGTTGAGACCAATAACGGTGTTCCATCCGTAGCGGGCATTCAGCTGGGTATCAACGCAACCGGGTCAAGTGCGTTTCTGGTCAAAGCGGATACGTTCGGTGTATACAACCCTAACGCATCCGGCGGTATGAACCTTGCATTTGTTGTTAAAGGTTCGCAGACTTACATCCGTGAAAGTTTCATTGAGAACGGTTCAATTAATAACGCCAAGATTGGCAACTTCATTCAGTCTAACAACTATGTTGAAAACCAAAGCGGCTGGGCTATCAACAAGGATGGTGGGGCCCAGTTCAACAATGCGATCTTCCGTGGTACTATATACGCCAATGATGGTGTGTTCAAGGGTACCGTACAGGCTGACCGCTTCATAGGCGATATTGCAACTTCTGCATCGTTCAACGGATTTACAGTTAAGGGCGGTGAAGGTTCTGGCACTATGAACGCATGGTATCAGAACAGCGGGTACCCGATGACTATCACGCTGAACTGTACTGTACGATGCAACTCATACGCTGGCGGGGTAGGCGACCAAAGCCGTGACTTCTATGTGGTTCTGACATTTAACATTAACGGGGTGCAGAGCACGAGACGCGTCGTTGTTGATATGCGGGATAAAGCACGTGGCCTTGTGGATATTCCGCAATCGTTCACTGTTAACATTCCAGCAAGTAACAGCCGCATCGGTATCTCGTTAACTGGTGCAAGCTACGGGCCACAGCAGAGTGAAGTTTCAGTAAGCAACATTGTTGTAACAGCATTCCGAAGCAATAACGGTTCCTTTGGACAATAAGGAGAGGCCCTTCGGGGCCTATTTAACATGGCAACTATTTCAGATCAATTAGCTGCGGACATCCATACCGCATTTGCACGTTATGAAGTGGATACCGGGAACCAGCAACAATTTTTATTCGGGTCCGGTAACGTAACCATTTCGAAACCAGACGGCTCCACGGGAACTATTAAATCGTTCCCGCAGCATCTTCTCGACTTCAATGCTGTGAATGCTCGTCTGACTACAGCAGAGAATACCCTCGGTACACTTAATACCAATGCGGCTAAAAGGAACACGGCGAACACCTTCACCGGCAACCAGACTATCACTGGAAACCTGAATCTTACTGGGACGATAGAGACTCCAGGGGGCATCACCGGTAACGGTGGGAATTTTTCTTATCTTGAATTAACCCACGCAACACCGTATATAGATTTCCATCATGGTAAGAGTGCAGATGATTATACTCACCGTATTATTACTGAAGATGGCGCCCTTGCAATTATGCCCGGTCTCCGTGTGCGAGGTGGATTTGGTTTATATGGTACAGGTACAGTTTACGGGCCATCATACTCCAACGGTATGATTACAAGGATGGAGAACGATCCACCCAACGTACCTGTCGGAAATATCCTCGCTTCCCCACGTTTCATCGCTCGTTTCAACAACCGTGGTTCGGACGGCAATGTCGACGGCGGACAGGGAGGCATGTGGTTTGAAGAGCACGTCGGGTACAACCACCGCCTTGTTCTTATGTGTGCAGGATTTGGTGCCAACGTTCAATACTGGCAGTTCCTAGCAGATGGTGGTATATGGGGTTCGCAGAGGGGAGCTGTAGCATTCCAGGGTTCTTCTGACTATCGTTATAAGCACGATATTGAACCATTTGATGGACAGTATTCGCTTGACCTTATTAATCAACTAGGTCCTGTGACCTTCATATATGACGATGACGAACAAAACCGAGTTCGCCGAGGTATTGTTGCACAACAGGCACAGGAAGTTGATCCCCAGTACGTGAAACTTATTTCCACGTCATATATAAACGAGAAAGGCGAAACCGTTAATAAGGAACGTCTGGTACTGGATAGTAACGTATTTTTAATGGATGCGATTTGCGCAATTCAAGTATTAGATCAGAAGTATGCAATACTGAGTAAACGTGTTGCGGAACTGGAGGCCGCTGCGGCGCTGTAAGGCACGTGGGGCCGTTAAATACCCCGCCAATGGTGTTACACCGGCGGGGTACCAATTACGCGGCGTATGCGAGTTTTTCCAGCAATTTTTCGGCTTTCTCTATGTACACCTCGTAAGCTATGTCGCTCGGGATCTGGTCTTCCAGTTCCATCATTGGTTTACCCCCACCAGTCTTACCAACTCTACCTCCCGTGTTAATAATCTGGATTTCAGGTTGTTCCTCAGAACTGTAATACCATCGTATAACCTTCCCTAAAGGCTTGTCACCCTGTGCAGCGCCACCTGCTACTGTACGTATACACAGGAATTTTTTAATGTCTTTACAGTTCATAATGGTGGTTGTAACCGGTATCCCATCGCGTAATTGAGCAACGATAGCATCCATAATAATTTCGCCCTCTGCGTTCTTGGATAACCCAGTTTCACCGAACCACCCTTTACGCTTGGCTTTACCATCCGCTTTGATTGCAACGTAGTTGTTAACGTTTGCAGAGTTAAGACGCAGGTACTGGTTCAACTCCATTTCAAATCCAGTTATCTCTTCCCACTGTTTGATGATGTCGCGTGCCAGTTGTGATTTGGCTTTATTAGGCTTAACCACAATTCCGTCGGTGTTCGCACTAACGACCTCAATGCCGTTTAGCTCGAACTGCTCGATAAGCATGAGGAGTGCAAGCTGCCCGGTTAGTGTGGTCTGGATAATAAGGTTAGGTGCATACAGAATTGAATACGGTGAACCGAACTTACCATATGAACCGTTGATAACGATTTTAAGTGTCTGTGCAGTCTTGTCATCGTGCGCAATTTTTGCAGCAATACGCCGTTGAACTATTCGCACAAAGATGTCAATGAAACGAGGTCCAAGATGTTCGGGGTACAGACCCTGATTAATAATACAGATTGGATAGTAGGATGTAACGTCCGCGTCCCACATCTCCTCATCTTCAGTTGGTACTACTTCCATCAGTTCTTCACAGGAGTGCAGCCCACCAATGCCCATATTATAAGTCGTCTTGTTCATAGTGAACTTGAGCGAGTTCATTGTTGCGGGCTGCTTAATCTTACCGTCTTCTGCTACTTTAAAATAACTGTCAATGACGACTCGGAATACTGACTGCATCAGAGGTGTCTTAAACTTCATCCACACAGGTGGGTTATAGCGGAATGTGCGACCAACTTCTACAACACCCTTCTGAGGCATGTAGCCCAACATTTCTTTCATCTCATGCCGTATAACCGCTTCAGCGATCTGAGCATCCGATTTAGAACGTAGGTCTATACCGTACTCCTTGGACATCACCTCACGCAAATGGATCTGTTCTTGAAGCGCGTTAAACAGAGCCATTGTTGTATCGAGGTCGTTAATACAGTAATAACGTACGATTGCAGCTTGCTCGCGTGACAGTGCCCAGTGCGGCGGGAACGGTAAATCCTGGAGCTTAGGCATGTGCATTCGACCGCCATACAATTTCAGGGAAGCACGCACGCCAGGTGCTACTTCCTGAATATCAATGTGGTCATGCCACCACCACTTCACACCGTAACTACTGAGCACGTCCCACGGCGCCCACTCTTCAACGATCATACGGTCGGCAGCGGTTTTAAGCACATCCACAGGTGCTCCAGCCACCGCTAGATACGTTAACGTATTATCGAAGTTGCGGGAGTTGAATCCTACAGTGCGGAAGTTCTTCATAATCCAGCTGTACTTTTCGCAATCTATAGTTTCGCCGTCAAACATTTCAAGCCAGTAAATCTTACCGTACTTGACGCCTTTGAATCCGACCATGAAATAATTTTTGTATACTTCAATATCATATACAAACGTTTCCTGAGCAAAGTACATTTCCATCAACTCTGCGTCAGTCATACGCGGGTCATTAGCTGCAAATTTAATAGCAGCCTCTAGACCGGGTAAGTAATCAGGACGTTCCCAGACTTTCTCAACTGGTTTACGTTTTTCTTTTTGCTTCTTCTCCTTTGGCGGAGGTGGGCTATCATCCCAAAAGAAACCGACGGCATCTTTTCTCATGACTTACCTCCTGGAGGATATTCACCTTTCCACAGACGGTAGAATATAGGTTTGTTCCTTAATTCCACACAGTCATCGCAAGCTGGGCCCACTTTATAGCGCGGATGGCGTTTGTGCTCTTGTGCCATTACATTCCAATGCTCTTCGAGGAGTCCCAACTCCCTCCCACAATATAAGCAACATTTACTCATGACTTAAATCCTGTGATTACGCCACGTAAGTTTTTACCGAAGAATATGATAGCAAGAGGGAGTCCCCTCTCGTCCAACGTATTATAACGGGAAGCGTCCCATTCTGTTGCGATATTTTTAAGTTGCATAAGTAGGTCGATATTATAAATACCAACTGTCATTGTATCCGCAAACATAGCAGCAGCACCATCCAGTTCAACATAATGCGTGCGCACCGTACCATTTTCGATATAGACCTTGTTCATCTTATCCGCAAATGGTTTAATCTTTTCCAGCGCTGTAAACAACTCGCCGTTAAGCGGATAAACGACTGCGTTCTTTTCGTACACTTCAATGATACGGTCGATATTAGGCCACTTCATTTCCAGTAACGAGGTACGTAACCAGCAACCGTCGTTGTAATGGAACGTCATGCTGTTTTTGGTCGCCTGTATATGCGTAGGGGCCTTTTTAATGCGCAGCAACTCCTTTATAGCCATGCGAGGTACAGCGCACTCTACAGGGAATACAGCGCCGAACCAGTATTGCACAGCGGAAGCGTTATTGGTGGCGTACATACTACCCTGCTTCACAAGCACACCACATGCCCACGGTCGGCTTGCATCGTCGCTAACGAATGGTAGTACTGTCTGTAACCCGTTAAGAAAGGATTCACCGTCGATCTGGTAAATCTCACCTTCAGGCTCAACGTGTACAGTGGGCCCTGTTAAGGTGTCCACGCTCACTTTAAACCCACCGGACTTAATGTTCAACTTTCCGTTGGCCAGCATAGTCATCTGCACAGCGTCATCACATGCCGCGATAGCTTTAAGCATCGGTTCTGCTTTCGGTGTGCAGTCAATCTGGAGGCCAATAGGTGCGCAGAGCGCAATCGTACCGTTAAACCCACGCACGTATCCATTCTCGATACGGAAGTGGGTGAGCCCCTCCTGGAGCTCTTTACGGGCGATCGAACCCTGCACGAAACGCAGTGCGCCAAGTAAGTCCATTATTTATTACCTTTCAGGATAAACGCGCGACAATCGTCTAAAGCGCGTTTATAGTCCAATATCATTTGTTCAAACATTTTGTTGCTGGGCGCTCCCTTTTTCCCTCCATGTTCAAGAAGGGAAATTGCAGCAGACAACGCAGCTACAGCACCAACAATTTCATTGGCCACTGGTGCTTCCAGTTCTGAGATTCGCTTATCTTTTTCAGAGAATTTACGAACTAGATACTCAGCAGTGGATTCGTTCACTTTCATATCCGCAGGTATACACTTTCCGCGAAGAAAACCTTCCATTTCGAATAATTTCATTCGAACCTCACAGTTATATGTTGTTAGTCAAATAAATCATGCAGACGTTCGTTGAACTTCCCATTGTGGTTAGCGAGAATCATTGCATTGACCACACCATAGGCCCATAAATTGTACGCAGCGCGTGATTCATAGATTGTTGATAGTCGTTCATAAGTGAATCCATGGCTCTCCAGATATCGAAGCACGTTATTTTGCTCGATTGGCGATAGATTACAAATGTGCTGCCCTTGGGCGTGTCTTGAAGGAGATTTTTCAGAGACCTGCATTGGTCCCCATTCAGGTGTTTCAATAGCTCCAAAAGCAGCACTCTGAATCCATGAGGATGAGTCACAGGAATACCACGGATAACGTTCCATAAGTGGTCGGGAAGTAATCCCAAATCCATGTACTTTGATTTTAGCTCGCCCGCTTCCATCCACCAGATGCTTGTCCCATACTCTATCAAGCCAGATTTGGAGTTGCTGGGTACTAGCGCCAACCAGTCCTCCAAGCGTGATATATTCATAGTTTGCGACATAGTGGTCGAGGTAATCGAACGGTTCTCCAGCATGGAAGCAAGGCAGCGGTCTGACGCCTCTTGCTTCCATTTCTTGTTGATTTCGCCAAGTTTGGAGAGGGTCTCCGATGCCGTCAAGGACTGAAGCCATGAGGCTTCCATCTTCGACTCTAATAATGTCGATATTTCGCTGGATGTATTCGCAATATTGTTTAACTGAGAGTGTGACTCCCAAAGTGTAGGCTGAGAATGCTCCGGAGTCGAGAAATATCTTAGCCTTGTCTGCTCGCATTGCATCGACAAAGGATTGCTTGCCAACGTAGTGCCACGACTCGAGTATATTTGGGATATTGCGCACGAGATTTTGTTCATGCTCGTTGAGTTTGACATAACGGTTCATTCCTGGTTTATAGCTGTTCGTATACACTGCCGCCATATAAATCTGGAAAGTGTAATCTATATCGTCTCTATGCATTATAACTCCACGCACACCATAACTTGAGCCTTAGCTGGATCCATACACAGGTTATTACCCAATGAAACGCCCACACCTTTAGCGCCTACTCCGAGATGTGTTTCTGCTGGTTCTTTGTCGTCACATGCAAATAATGCCAATGCAACTACGAACACAAGTAGAATGAATTTCATATTACCTCCAAACAAAATAAGCGCCCGCAGGCGCTTATTATATTACCGATATAACCCTGATTACTAGTGCTTACACAGTGCTAAGAATTCCGCACGGGTCTGCGGCTCGTCTTTGATTGCACCGCGGAGCGCAGTCGTTACAGTGTGGTGACCGTGCTGGCATACGCCGCGTGATTCCATGCACATGTGGCGAGCAGTAATATAAACGCCAACACCAATAGGATCCAGGTGAGTCTGTATAGCATCAGCGATGTTGTTAGTGAGTCGTTCCTGAACTTGTAACCGGCGAGCATAAGCGTCAACGACGCGATTAAGTTTACTGAGCCCGACAATACGGCCCCGAGGGATATAGGCGACGGTTGCGTGACCGAAGATATCAGCCATGTGATGCTCGCACTTGCTATAAAAAGGGATATGGCATACGGCAACCATCTGGTCAGCACCTTCAGCACCATCTTCGAACACCTTAAACAGAGACGGGACGTCAACACTGTACCCGCCGAACCAGTGGGACATCGCTTTAGCTACCCGGTCAGGTGTATCCAGCAGACCAGGACGCAGCGGTGCATCTACGGAATCGCTTTCGATGAGTCCAAGGATCTCTTCAATACGATTAGAAATCTTAGCCTGTTTCATGTCCATTATTTAACACTCACTTTTAAGTCAGACAGTTGAGCTTGAACCGACCGAACGGTTGAAATGATAGCGGCAGTGTCGATCGTCGGTCGTTTAACATACGACACGTGGCACTTAGATGTTTCTTCAATACGGCATTCAATCAGTTCAACACCGTGCTCGTCCAGAAGCTGCGGGCCGATAACTTCGACCATATACTGAGCCAGGTTTTCCGCTGTAGGGTTAAATGGTAGCGATACCAAAGAATCGAAGAAATGGATTTCGTCTTTTGCTTCGATAAAGCCGGGGCGGTTTGAATCTTCAATCAAGCTGGCAATACCGGCCATCAGTTTGTCTTGTTCCCAATGCAGGAATTTATGATCCCAGTTATCTTCCAACCACTGGCAGAGCGTCGTCTTAACCACACTAAAGTCGATAACACGGCCAACCTGATCCAGCGGGTCACCTTTAACGCTCGCACCGTCAAGTGGCTTCGGTGCCACATGGAAATGGAACACATAGTTATGACCGTGCAGATGGCGACACTTGCTTTCGTGACCTACTACCCGGTGACCGGCACAGATTTCATGTGAACGGATGACAGTAAAGCTCATGATACTAATTCTCCAACTGAGAGATTGGCAAGCATTTCAGCGTCGCTAAGAGTGACGTTATAGTTCTTACCTTTCTTTGCTATAAGTTTAGTGTAACGCCCCAAATGGAGCGTCCGCACTTCCTCTGAACTGCAATTAGTATCGCGCATAACGATCCCCATTGCAATAAGACATAAACCTTTATGCCCGTTTGTTAAGATCAGACCCATATTCAATTACCTCCCGTTGCATGTTAGCGTACATCATTTCACGGAAATTCATTTTCATAGCGAAGCTCCTGGACATCCTTGTCCGATGATTTATATCAACCGTTTATTAAATTTGGAATCCGGAATACCTGTCGCCGAGCTTGCATTGCGAATTGCTGCAACCTGCTCTTCACTCAACGGACCGTCATCTTTCTCGTACGTCTCATCCAGATAGGTTATTACTTCCGGTGTGTTGTTAATACTAAACGCAGTCCGTCGCATCATGCAAGGGCCGCACGTACCGCAATGCAGGTCACCGTTGCGGTAACAGCTCCAGGTAAGGTCGAGCGGGGCCCCGTGTTCGAGCCCCAGGGCCACGATCTCGTGCTTCATTAAGTTACCCACGGGCATGAGCACCCGCACGCGCTTACCGTCGCCTACAGCGAATGGTAGCATCGCATTAAAGCGGTTAATAAACTCAGGTTCGTTATCCGGGTAGGCGCCTGCTTCTTCCAGGTTATTACCCAACACGATATAGTCAAACCCATTGGCTTCCGCGTATGCGGTAGCGACAGACAACATAACGAGATTACGCGCTGGAACCCATTCGTGGGCAAACTCAGCACCCTCTTCCCCGCCCGCAATTTCAGCATTCGCATCAAACAGTGGGCTGTCTTTTGGGTCGTAGATTGGGATCGGGAATAGCACAAACGGGACGTCCATAGCGACAGCAATATCTTTCACAGCTTTCAATTCGTGGTTCTCAGCTCGGCAACCATACTGGAAGTTAATGAGCGTAACGTCCAGGCCCGAATCCTTCACCACTTTCGCCGCTACGGTGCTATCCAATCCACCGCTAGCAACGACTAGCGCTTTTGGGTTATCTTTGCCCTCCAGCATGTCCGTAGTGTGGCCGATACCTCTGTGTGTTGCAAGAGCGCAACTGTAAGGCGGGACCATATCCGGAGTGCTGTTATGGGGTAACATCCCGCGTTCGGAGCCAACAAAGAACCCGTCTTCTGTGGTCACGTGCCAAAGCGGGCGGTAGTTACAGGCCAGGAACAAATTACCGGGTACCATGTCATGCGCCGCCACAATGGCGTAGCTACCTTTCAGCATAGCAATGGTCTGACGAAACACGATATAAAGTTCCATCTTGACGTCCAGCAACCCTTTACCGTTCTCGATCTTGGTATTAGCGTTGAGCTGTTCAACGATCGCAGCGCTGTCGATTTCAGTTGGTACTTCGCCCGTGCGCAGTGCTTTATCGTTGGCAATTGTACCGTTATGTACGATTGTCCAACCGCCACAGCGGTACGGTTGTTGATCGTCGATGCGCTTACGCTTAACCCACTCGGTTGTCGGTTCAGCGCGTGCATTACCCAACATCGTGAAACACTCCATACGGGCACCAGCGTGAACAATGTCACTGATACAGTTATTGTGATCGTCCGTCCCTGCCTTGCTGATAGTTTTGGCAGTGCAACCGCCGTTGTAACCTTGTCGGTCCAAGAAGGTTGCGCCTAAACCATCACGTCCACGAGCAATAGATCCGTACAACATTTCTGATAAGCGTGAGGCAATGCGGTTTTCATTCACCGTGCCGTTGGTAATTACACCGAATACTGAACACATATTATTTTCCTTCCTGCATTTCGATTTCACGTTCAACCGACGCAATAATATCGCGTAAGTCTTGGAGAGTGTCTTTATGACCGCGTTGACCCGGTGCAAGCACTTTCTTCAGCGCGTGCTGTAATGGCCCACTGACCACACCATACGCGCGAATAACGTCGTACACGTCAACGTCGACGTTAATCTTAACCGGCTTACCATTTGCATCGTACGCATCGATTGTCTTGATGGTACGCTTGTATTTGTTCTTCGGCTTCCCGTCTGTAGCCTTAACCGCACCATTGAACATTGCATCTCCAGCGATGCGTATAACATTACGAGGGTCGTTCACTTTGAACCCGTAATCCATCTTCAGGATACCTTCGACAGCACTGTCCACAGCGAGTTTGACCTGTTCTAACATAGGCATACGTTTGACGCCCAACGACCAGGCAATCATGCAGTTACCGCCTGAGTTTACACTGGTGTTATAAACCAGCTTGACCCGGATTTCGTTGGGGTTGACGTTAGTAAAGGCCAACCCGTCGCGTGTCATTACGTTGACACAATGGCCCTGGTTTACAACTTCGCACAGCAACTTTAAAGAGTCAGCTTGAGACATCGTGCAGACGTTATGGACAATCCAGTCTTCCCCTTCACGACCAGGAATTGTATTAGCAACGAGAAGGTGGCGATACTCTTTACCAATCACCAAATTACGCAGCGTTTCATTTTTAATATCCATTATTCAACCTCTAAGTATTTGTGGACCTGCAATTGCACGATGTAGCCGTGCATCTTCGCGTTCTCTACGACCTGGCGGATGTTAGCACGATTCTTTTCCGCGTCCTTCTCATCCATAGGTTGCAGATAAATATTCCCGCGGAAGTTAACCGGCGGACGAGCGATGTACGGGCTAGCTCTGTGGTCAAGCGCTTGTAATGGCAACCCGTCTTCCTGTAAGTAGTTCCCAGCTTTCAGCACATACTTGAAATGGTTAGCTCGTTGTGCTGCGCTAGGATGTAACTTACTGCTCTTAGGACTACATACTACTACGCAGTCGTTATTGAGCTCAAGTGGAATCTGCATGGATCCGTTCGTCTCAACCTGTACTTTCCATCCGTGCTGCATAATCATCCAGTTGATAAACGGTACTACTTCAGGTTGACGGAATGGTTCGCCACCGGTAATAACCATCAATTTTGTGATTGAATTATCCAATAATGAACTTTGCAATATTTTGTTGTACACCTGGACATAATCCATCTGTTTACGTCCTTCGGTGTATTCAGTATCACACCCAGGGCATTGTAGGTTACACCCTGCAAGGCGCACGAATACCGCCGGATGACCACAGAAAGGGCCTTCGCCTTGGATGGTGCTGAAAATGGAATGTACGTCAAGCCAGCCACGAGTAGCTGAAGCTCGCTTTTCAGGAGCCTGTTGATTGGTCATAGTATTTTCCTTGAAACGGATGCGATTTGCTTGTAACTGAGCGAGAACCAGTATACCTGACATTTGAACCTCGGGGTAAGGATAACAAAGGGGCCGTTTGGCCCCTTCTGAGTTTCCGAGTTGCGGAGATTACATTACTGCGTTTGCTACCGGAATTTCAACTGCATTGGCAGCGTCGCGGACTTCAGCCGGTACCGGAATGTCTACACGGCCAGTAATACCGTGGTATTTCTTCCAGCGAGCGTATTCAGCTTTGACGTTCGCTTCGTTCAGGCCGCGGTCCAGTGCTACCGGCAGGACGTAACCGATCGGAGCGGTACTGCCCAGCACGGTGCTGACTGCATCGAACATGTCCCAGGCCGCACGGCACAGGGTACCGGTACCCGGACGACGAATGCCGTTCTGCTCAGGCTCTTTGTTCGCTTCGCGCTCTTGCAGCTTACGCTGACGCTCTTCTTCCGCCAGACGCTGCTTTTCAGCCTTCTCAGCTTCGCGCTTCTGTTTTTCAGCGGCCTTAGTGGCTTCGCGCGCTGCGGAGATGCGACCTTTCACGTCTTTCAGGGCACCGTCGATACGTTCAACCAGACCTTCGGTTGAAGTAACGGCCTGTTTCAGATCGTCGTTGTCTTTCACTTTGCGGGCAGCAGCTTTGACATCTTTCAGAGCAGCTTTACCGGCTTTCAGCGCGTCGTTGACGGTAGTTTCAACCGCTTTCACTTCGTCCAGCACGGAACCTTCGTGCAGGGTAGCGACTGCGTTTTCGGCTGCGACCAGCGCGGTGTTGGCAGCGTCAAAGCCGGTGGACGCTTCTGCAATTGCAGCGTCAACTTTCTTTTTCAGTTCTGCAGCGGCTTCGTCTTTCTTACGCTGCTCTTCCTGCTGGGCGGCTTGTTCTGCAGCCTGCTGTGCTGCCTGTTCTGCTTCCAGCTGATCTTTGCTTTTTTCTTTAGCCATTTTCGGTCTCCGGGTAATTAGTTAGGTTGTGAACTGCTTTAAAGTGGTTGCAGCATAACTAATCCTAACTTGATACGCAACAAATATTATTCGTTAATTTAAACCCCGTTCTTTAACCCATAACCCGAGAGTGTTACTAGATGTATTACGCTTCACACCCTCGGACTCTAATACTGTCATCATTTCTTTACGCAGCTTTAGAATAATGGACTTGTCCGTAGGTTTGCCAGCTTCTTCCCACATACGATCCGCAACACTAAAGATAATGTCGCGTGTGCCGCTTGCTCGCGGCGCTGTGCTGTTACTGTGGTTACTCGGTGCTGTTGTACTGCTGCGCTCCCGCCCCGGCTGCCATGCCCCCTGTTGCCCCATATTGGTTGGCTGGGAAGGCTCGGTTGTTAGAGCTTTTTCTGCTTCTGGTTGTGGGAAGGTTCGTAGTCCTTCTCCATTAGGCTCATTAACAGGAATAGACCCACTAACAGCATAAACACAATCCCCTTGTAGATCATTATCAATAGCCCACTGAGCTTGCGCACCAACATTATCATGGATTACGGTCTCTTTAAAATTATTAAGATAGTAATGTAGGATCTTCCCGATGATCATTCTTGGATATAAGCACCCTTGCTTATTACCCGTTAAAGAGATATATAGCTTTTGGAGATCCACATCGTTAAAGGTGTCAAGAATATAACTTACCTCCAACGGTATTACCGCCGCAGACTCGCTACAGCGAAGGATACCCAATTCGTTCAAGTATTGAACGTTAGGGTGTTTTGCAATAACTTGCATTAAATCTGTGTCTATCAAGATATACATTTGTCAATACCTTAAAAGGGAATGTCGTCATCAAAGTCCTGGGGCACAGTGACAGCTTGAGGTTTCGCATCGTCATCCTCGTCGTACTGGTTGACGTATACACCGCCCACTTTAAACTCAGCCTTACCAGACACAATCTTCACTTCAGGTTTTTCTTCGACTGGGTCTTTTGTACCGAACGCGGAACCATCGTAACAACTATTAAGAACCTCAGGCCATTTCTTACTAATGTCTACATAGATGTGAGTTGGTACTTTAAGCTGGCTGACCACATTAAGCGCTTCGTCGATCGTTGATGGCAACTCTAAATTACAGTGCTGGCGCCACCAATCCCTAGCCTTACGACCTGCAAACTTGTCATGGAACAGGCACACGTATTGGCTGATTACCTGCGACCCACAGTTATAATCCACTCGCAGGGTTGGCGGTTTAGTACGGTCGCCCCGGTTGTAGTGCGCATAGTAACTCACCATATCAACCTTATAAACTTCTGTTACCGGCAGGTCGTTCTTAATGATTTGTCTAGTACTTGCACCAGCCATGAGTTTCTTCTCGAACTTAAACTCACCGCCACAGTAGTTCCTGACATACGCAGAACCACCAACAAAAGCACTGTAGCCGCGCAACCGTAGTACGGACAGGTCGTACTCAGTGCTGTTAGTAATGTCGATGCGCGGCAGACCACCACAATAACGCGCGGATGCATGGTTCCAGGACTTACAGGTTGGACACTGTTTAACAGGCGCTTCACCTTTACCCTTCTGCCCAGGACGTTTCGGTATTACCGGGTCGTTTATTGGACCAAGGCGACGCGTGTTACCTGAGTAGTCGAGCACAAGACAGTTCTGCTTGTGGCTTGCACTAATGGCGGCGAGTCGTCCGGCAGTAGTTGTAAGATCGAAACCATCAGCGTAATCCGGACGAGTCCCGCGCCCAAGAATCTGAACCCATAACCGCGAGGAATCCGACGGGCGAAGTACGCCAATGAGATCAAGTCCAGGATGATCAAAGCCAGTAGTAAGTACGTTATTGTTTGTAATGCACTGTAATCGCCCATTCTTAAAGTCCTCTATGTATTTATCACGCAGAGCTGTTGGCGTATCCCCGGTGATAGTTTCGCACGTTATACCGTGGCTACGTATAACATCACGGACATCGTTACTGTGGTCAACACCAGCACAAAATATCAGCCAACTTTGCCTGTTGTCTTCACGCGCGATATTAATGATATCCTCCACCAGGATTTCCGTAACCTGAGGATCGTTAACAACCTTCTGGAGTTCTTTCTCAATGAAGTCTCCTCCACGCTTACCAACACCAGATACATCGTATTCACGTTTTGTGGCTTTTGGCACAACTGGGACTAAATAACCTTCGTTAATGAACCAGTTAAAACATTCCATTGTGCAAGCGTCGAATACCACTTTATCGAACATGGCATTCGGTTCTAACTCATCCTTGATAATAGAGCCGTAACCTAGGCGCCATAACGTAGCGCTAAGACCTACAATCTTCAGATGTTCGTTATATTTACGAATACCCTCAAAGAACTTTTGATAACTTGTCGTCTGCGTAGGGCTAATAAGATCGCACTCGTCCACAATTATAAGGTCTACGTCCTTAAATGCTTCCACAGCGTTACGGATAGACTGAATACCCGCAAACGTGATCATATGGTTCTTGTCTTTGCGTTTAAGCCCAGCACTGTAAATACCTGCCCGTCTATGCGGGCAGAGTTTGACGAATTTATCGTGGTTCTGTTCGATCAGTTCTTTTACGTGCGTTAATACCAGAATCCGAGTATTACCCCAGTTCCTCATTATCGTATCAATAAGACCCGCAATCACAAGAGATTTACCAGTCCCTGTCGGTAGCGCTATCGCAGGGTTTCCGGACTTGCTACCATGTTTAATAAAATAGCGAAGAACGGAATCCACTGCTTCTTGCTGATAGTCACGTAATTTAAACATTCTTTACCCGTAATAATCCGCTGGTTCGTAATTAGCACATGCTGCCAACTGTGCTTCCTTGTCCAGGATACCCTCACTGCCGTCAGTGATATAGGATGCTGCGGCTGCTACCTGTAGACCACAGCGCCAGGTTCCGTCTTCCAGCGGGTAGCTATGTTTGCAGGTGCGGCAGTTAACCTCAGGCATATCACCCATGTGGCAAATACCACGATAATCGCACCACTTGCATTTATAGAAAGAACGGTCTTGTGATAACTTGGGTGGAGGAGCTTCCGACAGGGCAATAATGTGTCCGCGGTCTTTATAGCGCTCTGCTGTTTCACGGTCAAACGGTACAATCTCGCACCATATTTCATCCGTGTTTTTATTCACAGCAATATACAGAGATGCAGGTAATCCATAGTACAGCATGTACTCTTGCTGCTGTACATAGTGTTCCCATTTAGATTCTTTAACGCCAGCTGTCTTCAATTTCTTGAAAGAGTTGTCGTTATGCGTCTTCATCTCCGTGAGGATTGGAGTGCTCGGGTTAGGCATATCCGGGCATCCAATGACGACGCCATCAATAGCCGAACCGAAGTGTCCACCGAGATAACTGACGCGATATTGTCCGCCAGTCTCGTCCTGTTGAACAATCTGCATACCGGATGCGAGGATAAGTGCGACAAAGCGTCCTTCTTCAAGATGTCCGCGGTTAAACAAGCGAAGCGTCTGTCCGTTGAATTTAGGCTTCTTAGTCCAACGCCAACCATAAAACAGCTTTGCAGAACATTCATCACCGATGAGACTGACCCCAAGATGAGTACGGAAGCCGCCATCTCCTGCTCGATAAGCATCCTCAATATGTGGTAAGACTTTGCCCAGCCAGACCCTGTAGGAAGCGCCCTGGTCTCGTTCAATACATTCATTGAAGAGCTCCATTGTTTTGGTTGCGGGATAGAAAGAATTTGCAGCAAACATGATAACCCCTTAGAAAAATACAGCGCCCTGAGGCGCTGTATAAGTTAACGAATAGTGCCTTATTCTACGTTACGTTTCCAAGGCGGGGTAGTGGACTGAGCGGCCTGTGCAATTTCATCAGGTTGCTCGTTCACCGGCTGCTGAGGTTGCTGCGGCTGCTGAGGTTGTTCAGTACCCGGTTGCACCTGCTGGTGAGCCCAGTTAGGTTGCTGCGCTGCCTGTACCGGCTGCTGCGGCTGCTGCTGTACTGGTTGCTGTGGTTGCTGTGGTTGCTGTACTGGTTGCTGTTGCGGTTGCTGTGGCTGCTGCTGACCGTTCCACGGTTGCTGCTGTGCGGCCTGAGTAAAGTTTACAGCACCGGCCGGCTGGGCTTGCTGTTGTTGAATCTGCTGCTGGGGCTGTTGTACAGGCTGCTGTTGTACCGGAGCCTGCTGTTGACCAAAGGCATTAGCACCAGTCGGCATAGCGGGCTGCTGACCGAAAGCAGTGGCAGGTTGAGCCGGTTTAGCGGCACCACTACCGAACGCACCGCCACCAGTAGACGCAGCAGGTACAGCTTTCGGAATCAGACCGATATCCGCTTTAGTGGCGTAAACAACGTTATCCATGTTCTGGATGTGCTGGTAGATCTGAGGCTCGTTACGTACATCGTAACCCGCTTCAGCTTTACACTTCACTTTCATGTTGAACGGGATACCGTGAAGTTGTTCGGTGTCTTCCCACACCGGGACACCAACTGCTTTGGACAGCTCCGCCAGTTCTTCCATTGCGATATTAACCGCAACCGGGTTAGCGTTCTTGACGTTGTAACCCTGGAAAACCATGCGACCAGCAAAGTCGCCTTGCAGGATTTTGAATTGCAGGTTCAGGCGCGCACCGCCAGGAGTTTTGGTTGGAACGATTTTGCTGTCAACAATCTGCATAACGTACCAGCCCGGCGGTACCACGGATACGTGAGTACGTTCAGCGAAGTCGTTAGAGTTGAATGACATCCCAATTCCGGCCATCAGTCCTAATAAGTTCATTATTTAACCCCTTTGATTTTGTTGATAATCTGCCCCAGATGAGGCATTTCCATTTGGTCCAGCGCACCTGAACGGTCTTTACACACGTTAGACATATCAGGTTTAGTTAACAGGTAACGGAAATCCGCCTGCGTGTTCTGGTCTTTACCTACCGCCATTTTGAACACTTCGTCAAAAAAGTACGGAAGTTCCGGACCGAGTTTTGCACCCGGCATCGATGGGCCGTATGCAGTTACTCCAGTTAATTCGTCCTTATTACGGGACATTTTTGCAGACATGTAAACGTTGAGACCCGGGATATCACGGAAAGCACGTACCAGCGTCTGCATTTTTTCGATCAGCTCACCATATGCCTGTCGCGGGTCTTTAACCGAACGTTTAGCATTGTTAAGACATTTTTCAGCAATCTCAGTCAGAGAGTCAAGTGAGATAGACTGGAATTGTCTGTGACCCAGTTCGTTGACAACGGGATTATTTTGCGGGTTAATAATCCACATATACGCCTGCTCAACGTCTTCAATTGAGTCGATCTCAATAGTCGGAATATCATAACAGATATCCGGACGATCTGCACCGAACACGCGAATGATGTTGTCTGGTCTAAGGGATAACAGACCTGATTCAGCAGAGATAAGAATTGGTCTGGGCAGCGTAGCGGTTAGCATAGTTTTGCCCATACCCGCTTCAGCGAACACCAGCATCTTGACACCGGAGTCCTGTACTGCTTGAGCGGTAGTAGTGAAGTTCATTGTGAGCCTCTTGTGTGGTTAGGGTGCTTATATTAACGGCTTCAGCTTATGGATGTAAACGGTTAGTCGCTCATATCTACACGGTCTCTGAAGCATTGGTGCGTAGGAATGCGCAACTTATCTTTCATGCCGTGCAAGAAGAATTTGAACTTCGTTACTTCTCCAATAAATTTATCCGGGTTCTGGAAATAGAACAGACGTTCTTCGTGGGTCATTTTACCCGCGCTAACAGTCATCTCGTCGCCAACTTCTAACTTGATATGCTCAGGCAATCCGTCAGGTACAGTGAGCATCTTGACCACATATGACCCGATCATACCGTTTGGTACCATGTTCTCTTTGTGGCTAGAGCGGAAGGTCTGACCAAGCTCGTTGGTCTGAGCTTCGTTCTCGTTACTGGTACCTTCAATAATACGAAGGACTTCACCCTCAGCATCGGCAAAGCGTTTCAAGCGGAGATAACTATTTTCCCTCTGTGTCGCGCGACCGTGCTTATAACGGAATTCGGGATCACGTACGATAATACCTTCGTAACCCATTTCCAGATACGTAGCTTCCCACTCCAGCACTTCTTCAATGCTATTGCATTCGTTGTATGGAACAACTTTAAGGTCCATTAACAGACCTTTTTCCTGCTGCTCGTTCACGTACTGCGCCATCATTTCGTAACGTTTCTTATACGGCAGATGGGCAACACCAGGATCGCACAGGTCGAAGACGTGCCATGTCCATACGTACTCGCCGTGTACTTTCGATGTAGCAGAAGAGGTCTTGCGGCACAGATCCGGGTCTGTTTCATGGGATACAGCAAGCTCACCGTCAAACCCATCGAAACGAGGTCCGTTGAATAAACTGGTCACCTGCAAATTGGCGAATTGCTTGAGACTACGTCCTGTAAATTTACCTTCACAGTTTAGGCCTCGCACGCCATCAATCTTTGGCAGTACAAGACATGGAAATTTTAGCTTTTCCAGGTCTACATCTGTAGCGAGCATGGGCTTGAACTTGCTCATAGTTCCCCTCGTACTAATAATTTAAGTTTGCGAGCCCAGGTCTCTTCTATGGGCTCCCGTTTGGGCTGTGGGCGAGGCTTGCGCTTAGGCTTGCTGTTACGAACCTCTTTTAATAGCTCGCTGCTACGCCGCTTACCTCGCTCCTGCTGCATATAGTGCCGAGCAAGGTCGTCACACTTCTGCTGTGCGCGTGAACGTGCGTCCCGGTTATTAGTGTGCCCCTTTACGTGACGGTACCGCAACGTGAGATCGTTTCTTGCTGCAATATTATTTATCCACTCAAGGATTTCCAGTTCCCGAAGACGAGGTTTACGTCTACCGTTAAACATTTCTAGCGCAGCAAGCGCATCTACCTGAATAAGAATAACATCTCTACGTTTCACAAGACCGTTTGTGATTGCATAGTGCAAAGCGTTACAGGCCGCCTTGGCTTCAATTTCAGTACTATCCATCGCGTCATTCAGTGGCCCGCCAAACTCCATGGAGCCGCGGTTAGAGGCAATCCAACACCCATAACCGCCAGCGAGTGTGTCAGGGCAGTGAGACGCATCAGAAATGATGGTCACTAACACGGGCGAACCCCTTTGTGTAGATGTGAATGATGATACCATCAAAATCCACTGTACCCAGGAACTTAAAACCGGGAGGTAAATCGAATGACTCACCCGTCATAACTGCGAGTATCTCCACCTGAGTTTTAAGAGCCGATGACTCGGTGTCACCCAAACTAAGGTACCCAAGTTCCATATCTTCACGCTCGTACCAGACGCACACTTCACCTCTGCTAACGCCGCAAGATAACGCTTTAGGTGCGTGGATTGGTACATCCAATACAAGGCGTCCAAGTTTATTGATGGTTAACTTATGTATTACGTTCATTCCTTCACCTTAATGGACACTTGAGCGGAACCCGGAGTTGTGGTCACTGCTTCGTCCACAATCACACGTTGTTTGTCAGACAGCTTTTTGTAAGCGCCGACGCGCAATTCCACTTTAGTTTCGCCAACTTCGTTGACGTCAATACCAGCTTCGATCATTTGTGGAAGGATATTGCTCCACACCGCTTTATCCACTTTACGGTTAAAGCTGGTAACGATTTTCAGTTCATCCCCGGTACTGAGTTTCACCGTGTTGGTACCTTCTTTCCCACCGTCAGGAAGGAATGTCTTGACCACAGTTTCACGCAGTGCTCGCTCGGCTGCCTGTACTTTAGCCAACTGCATCTTCGCTTCGTACCATTTCACCAGAAGTTCCATCTTCTGATCTTCAGTTAATTCAGTAGTTGGTAACTGTACCATGTTAATGCCCTCTTTGTTGGTGTTAGGGGTATAGTACGTTGAACTTAATTCGTTGTAAATACCCCTAACACTTGATTAGAATTTCTTACCGTTTGCTTTCGCACGGTTTTCGCGCTTGTGATCCGCACGACGGGCGTTATAGGCACGTTTATCGTGGATAATACCCGGTAAGTCGTAACCCCAGTTCACAGTGGCGTAGATCAGGCTCAATGCAGCGGCAAGTTCTACAGCAGCGACTGGAATATCGTTGCCCTTTTCAAAGACATGTAGGTCTTTACGCAGGCCCTCCAATGCGTTTGATACGTGCGCGTGGATTTCGCAGATGTAAGTGGCGTAGGTGTTGTCTTCTTCGGTATCAACAACAAGATCCTGAATACCGTTTTCTTTGACAAAAGCTAAGGCCAACTCTACATCCCACTCTTTAAAACCAAAGAAGTCGTAGATTCGGATAGCTGCGTCGGCGAGCTCAACCAGCCAGTTAGCGTATTGTGGTAAGTGTTCGTCTTCAATGAAAATGAACACACCACGACCAGCATAAGACTCACTCAGCTCAGAATGAATCAGCGCGATAGTGGTACCATCCGGACGGACAGGTTCATCCCACCAGCCAGCAGTTTTGTTTTGTTGATGGATAGCTTTTGCAAGTTCGTTAGTGATCATAGTGTATTACCATTTTGTTTGATGTATTCCAGCGCGTGAGCGCGAAAAATCGCTCTGAAGTCTTCAATTGAGATTTCAGCGCGGGGAGGGTCTTCAGGCATGTGACGTGCTTCGTTGGCAAACAGACGAATTGGATTCATGTACAGAACCACTTTCCATTTCTTGCTGTTCTGCCTGTACATTAATACAGGGAATTTATCAAGGTCTATAGCGGATTTAACACACTGCGCCCACCATGTATTGATAGCGAGCTGCTCCTGCCTTTTAACTTCCACTGCATAAAAGCAGGTATTAGTGACATCGCATCCACCGACAGCGGACTGGTTTTGGTTACGTTGGCAAGGTTCAACGTTCGGGAAGGGCATTTTAAGCTCTGCGTATACTTCCCGATAAATATCGTTGAAGAACTTACAGATCTCTCGTTCCCCTGACTGCCCTTTAGTTCTGACGTTGATCGCCATCTTTATTTCTCCGTGTGATTAACTCCTTAGCAATGTTAACAACTTCTTTGTATGATGGTCTAGGGTGGGAACCATTTGCAATATCAGCTAAACGTTTATCAGATACAACGTCTTTGTTTTCCTCTTGAAGATAATGTGACAACATAATTGGTTGAGCCTTGATATCGTGATGCACAGTGTGTCTCCAGTTGAATGAAAAAAAGGGACACACAAGGTGTCCCAAAGAATTGCCAACGCGCCTAACGACGCTCCACCAAAAGGGGTTATGGTAGGTCGTGCTAGAACGTTAAGTTTACAACTCTTATAATGTGATAATCAACGAGTATCTCCAGACGATACTTACCCGGTTTTAATAGTTTATCAACTTTGAGTTCGCATCCGCAGAACTGTTCTTTAGGCTCACAATTGATATCGTAGTTGGAATTCCACTCCACCATGTTAACCTGTTGCAATAACGCAGCTCTATCTTCTGCGGATACAAAAATTCTGACATCCGGGTTAGCAGTGTGTTCCATCAGAAAATACATCTTTTGCTGGCAGATGGAATTAATCAATGTTTCGCGCACATTAGACATAATGTCGCACCCAGTGGCCGTGAGCCCAGGACAGGGAAGTAAGCACCCGCTCTTCCATGTTATCATTATGCACAACGGCGAGCACAGGCCCGCTGGGCGGCGTTACTGTGCGCACTACCCTGTACACTTGCTCGTTTGTGAACTCCCGTGCATTCGCATTGGTACAGCGTACAAGCTGGCCTGGAAACAGTAAAGGTGCTGGTACATGCAGACTTGCAAGGTGTTGACGTTCCTGATACTTAGGTTTGCGAATAGTTACCATCTTATACCTCGTTAAGTGATTCTAAGCGTTCACCCAGCAGCACCATGGATGCCACCTGATGTGGTTTAAGGCTTAAAGCCTTACAGATTTCGTTACTTGTCGCACCTTCCAAACGCATACGATATGCAGTAATAGCCCGGTTGTTATTGCGAATGGTTTTACGACTTTGCTCTTTCATTTGACAGCCTCGGTGACTTATATTGTTCTATTTTACGGCGCATTTCGTCCAGCTCTAACTGGTGCCCGTACTCAATATTATTACGCGTTATAAGCTCGTCGTAAATATGAATTATTGCCTGGAGCATATAACGTTCTGTATAGAACGAACCAAAACGATATAACTTAACCTTCCCGACATGCATATGTTCAGGGAGAGTGTTATTCCAGATCATGCGCAGCGTGTAAAACAAATGGCTTGTACGCATATCTTTAGGTGACCACATGTTATGGTCACGGTCTTTCCAGCGCCAGGTCAGGTCGACCTGGGTGTTCAGTATGGTGGCCATATGACTGGCCATTAATTGATTATTCATGCTGAATCCTTACCTTGTAAGCCAGTATAAACAATGCGGAGTTTGTACCACTCCTCAGGGCTGATCAGCTGACCTATAGTATTACGTTCCCACCCTTTATTCATTAGCGCTTCCACGATTAAAGGGTCCATAGCTTTAAGTCGGCGTGCGGCAATAATTTCCTGGGGCACAATACGCGTACCATCCCAGCGAAGCACTCCCAAACGGATAAGCCTACCAGTGATGCCGTTCGCAGTGCGATTTAACTGGTTACATAAGTCAGCAACCATAAGACGCTTTAGATCCATGAGCTCAATAAGACGTACAGTTTCAGCTACTGTCCAGCGCATACCGACCATGCAACCGTGGCAACCTTCTGGCAAGTTCTTAGCGTGCTTCATATACCGTTGGGCAAGGTGCTCCTGGAGCTCGTTCCAGCGCTGTTCTTCAGTTTTACGAGCGACACGGTTAGTCATTTTAATTCCTCATTCTTGTTAAGAGCAGCACAAATCATTTCCGCTGTTTCAATATCGAAACATTCACACACGGAATCATACTCAGGCAGGTCATCGAAACCTTCGAATTGCTCTAATGGTTTAGTTGTGTCAACAATTGTTGCACAGAAACAACAATGATAGCTCTGAGAACCTTCGATAACTTTATATCTACTCATTTTGGTTCTCCACGTACAATTTCATTAGCCATTTCCCACACACGCTCGCCGTACTTGTCAATGCAAGAGCGAGCGAAATACCCATCGCCGAAGCAATAGTTCGTGAAGGTATTGTATTTACCCTTACCCTGAATTTTGCGAGCATCGTCCAGGGCCTTCAGTGGTACATTACCCTGGCTTTTACCGCCACCGCGACCACCGTGCAGAACCTTTTCCTTTACCGCTGGTTGCGCTACAGGTTCAGGCTTACAACCAACGAATTCCGCACCGATACTATCCGCGTATTGTTTAGCCTGGTCATAAGTAGCCGGAACCAGTGTATATTGCCCCGGTGGCAATTGGCGGGTATCAGACAGCACCATATAGGTTACAGTGAACATCTGAGTACTGCGAGACGGGCGAAATGTGTTAACGATAAAATGGACGTATTTCATAGGGGAACCTCCAATAAAAAGGGTTATGCAATTATAGTAACTGCATAACCCTTAGATGTAAATAGTGTGTACTAATAACCTCGTTCTAACCAGCGTTCCGCCCTAATCCTGATTGGTGCCCAGTGGTACTCCCCGCTGTCAGTTGCAGTATGTCCTGCCCACATAGGGTGGGAATGATTTTCCATAGACTCACCACACATACAGCACCCGCTTTGCATCGACGCATGGTCGTTAAGATCAAGAATATCTTGGATGATAGAGTTTGCAGTTTCCAGATCCTTCTTTGCGCGTAACAACCGCATCTCTAACACGTAGACAAACATCCATGTGATCACAAGCACAATACCCAATACACCAATTACAGCTGACGCTATCCACAAGCTCATTTCATCTTAACCCTCATTTGACGCCCTAATACCTGTATGTACAGAGGTTGCTTACCTGCATCGCGTACAGCCCGCACAGTGTCGCGCTCTGCGATTACGTTAGCGAGCTGCTTCGTTAGTGTACCGTAGTAGTCGCCTACCTTATTGTCGCTTATAGCGGCAGCATAGGCGATCAGCTCGATGTAATCCTTACGCACGCTAGAAATGTGGTCAAGTGCTAGTGTAAGTCCCGGGAACTCGAAGTCCGGAAACACCGCCCCATATACAATTTTAATCGCTGCGACTGAACAAGACTTCATTTACCACCTCGGAACTAAAATAATTCGGTTAAGTTATTGCATTCCTGCATACACTGTTTATAATGTAAGTATACAAGGTAACAACGGTGGAACACAAAATGAACGCACTCAGCATCAATATTAAAACAATCAAGCGCATTATGAACCAAACTGAAAATTACAGCAATTCAATTCCAGGTAGTCCGTACACAATCGACTACACTGTTGCAGGTCACACACTGGAAGTATTAGCACGTCCACATAGTTCATACGACGATTGCGATGTGACATACTACTTCGATGATATGGAATTTGACAACTACGATAAAATGTTTGAAGCTGTTGCACAACACTTCCTTGAAACCTACTAAAAATAAAGGGCGCTAGATGCGCCCTTTTTCTTACATGTTTTCCAGTAGTTCCTCTACCTTCTGTATATCTACCAAATAGGCAGCACCTCTAAACGGTCTACCCTCCCCCATGTAGAACGGTGGTGCTGCTAACTCATTCGCTGTTACAAAACGTAGAGCACCTAAATCACACAGGGACTTGAGTGTGTTATCCATCACTATAGTCTTGTCTGCACGTCCATCCTTAAACGCTGGACTCTCTATTGTGTTAACGCGGATATCACTCTTAGTGACCACATAATTCTGCGACAGTAACGGGTACCGCTTCCAATCCCGGCCTTTGTGTTCTGTCATAATCTTGAGTACCTTGTTTAAGACCAGTTTCTCACGGTTAATACCGTCTGCACCAACCTCACCCTGCTTATGCTTATCCAACATGCGCTCGTTGGCGGTGTCCACGAAGTTCATAGCCCATGTGAAATGCTGCATATTAACGACAGGCTTGAAACAGTTATCTGCGACCGCTAACAGGCAAGCAACACGCAGGATTTTAAACACACGGCGGTTATATGCCTGACGTACAACTTCATCCTGTTCCTCTTCACCATCCGCACCAAAGTTGAGACGGTTGTTAACTTCGATATCCAACTGGTCGTAAAAGCGTTCGACATCAGGTTCAAGCTGTACAATGCACGGTTCAGTACTGGCCGCAATGGTAATAGACTGCATCACCAGCTGACCGATCAACTGAGTCAGCTCATCCGACATTGGATAACCGTTGTTCTTGTTCTCAAGCGGACGTGGCGCTGTACATTCCCATGCAATAACACGGGACATGAACCCACCGGCCATCATTTGTTCTGTCAACTGGTTATAGAAGTCCTTCGGAGTACATTCACCAGCGAAACTATATGCAGCTAGGCGCCCGCCCGCATGGTTGTTATCCTTATTGGAGTACTTCAACCCGTCTGCACGAGCGAAGAAGTCACTAGAACTGTACAGACTGAGCATCGCGTGTGCAAGGTCTGGAGCCTTACCGTACCCGTTGGCAAGGTCACCAATGAACTTACCAATCTCGTCTATGTAATGCAGGAATGACAGTTTGTTCATTTCCCCATCAGGACAGATAACAGCTTTCATTAACGCCTGTTCGGATGCATAACGGGCGGTATCTACAAATCCGCGAGCGCCGAACAACTGCATCCCGTCTTTACCGCCACGGTCTTCAACCTGCTGTAGCACACGCTGCATTGACGTCCTAAACGCATCCTTACCAAGACCTGAACGTGCGATAAGAATGAAGTAGTTGTTTAGACCACCTTTAGTGTGAGTGTTCCAGGACTTGCCGCAAATACCAGACAGCAATGACAGACAAGCGAGGATGGAGATGTCTTTGATTGGTCGTAAGCTACTGCCGAACATATAGCGTGCAACCTCACCTGCAACACCAGGAGGCCAGTCAAGCCCGTTATCCACTTCAACGTTAAACTGTCCGTCTGTAGCTAAGAACTCAGTAGCAGGGCGTTCAGGTGTAGACGCTAGACGTCGCCTTTCCATCTCTGCAATAGCACGGTTCACGTTATTCTGTGAAATCTGTGTTATTTCAAGAGCTTGTTTAGCTTCGTCACTGCGACGTTTCTTAATCATCAAGTCCAGATGATAAGGACGTTTTATCTTTTCGTGCAGACCTCTACGGTTATCGTCATAGCGAGCACTTAACGCACTCATCATAAATAAACGACGTACCTGGAAATTGTATTTGGTGTAGAAAGCGAGGATATCAATTAACGCAAATTCTGCTTCGGACTGCGACGGGAAAGCGCGTTCATCGCCCTTAATGTGGTCAGCAGACCAACGTCCTTCCCATAACTGCACAAATAAAGCTCCGTTTGCAGCTTCGGACGCGCGTACATATAAATCCATGTCGGATAATGCATACGGGTCAGCTTCGAACTCTTCTACAGTAAGCTCCTGCAGAACAAAACCGTCCAGCACACCAACGTCATTCATTTCTGAACGTAGAAGTTCAATCTTTTCAGCAATGTAGATTTCACTTTCACTACCAGGCTTACCCGCTACGGATAAAGGGGAGATGTCCCAGTGATTACCAGTGCAAATAATATAGCGGTACTGGGAGTACACTTCGACACCGTCGCGGCGCTTACCCGGTTGCGGAATACCATATACCCACAGGTGTAGACCATTGCCGCTACGCGATATTTCAGTGTAGCTATGGAATATTTCGACAATCTTCTGGTACCGAGCACCCGCTTCGGCAACCTGTGCTGGAGTCCATTCTTTCTTGACATCCATATCTATACAACAGAATGGGTCGCTGGGCATTAAATAGAACCCCAGCATTAAGTTATGTCCAAAAGAAGCATAGTGACGCACGCAGTTAGCGGCATCTTCATAGGACATTAATAAGTGAATATTCGAAGCGTGGTATTGAGTACCATCTTTTCTAAGTGGAACCATGTCGCCTTGAAGATCGTCCCAGACGAATGGCTGTTTCTCAGCGGATGTACCTGGATGGAAACCGCATACAGCCCATTGAGGTATATCCTTTATTTCTTGTGGAAACTTATCCATCTAAAACCCCTTTATGAATAAGGCCCACGTGAAAGTGGGCCAAGCGGTGCAATTATGCAGCGTAACGGTAAAATGAAGCAAATAGATTAGTTTTGTCGAATGTTATAGAGCATCAAAGACTGTGCTGCATCTAAATCGTCGCGGGTATCAATTAGCTCAAATGCTTTAAAGCAAGGTGAGCACCATGTACCCGCTTTATCATTAAAAGAAGGTTCTCTATCTAACGTAGAGTAAACCCCGCCGTCCGCATCTGTACACACTGCGGAATGACCTTCTGGTAATTCGTAAACACGACCGAAGTAACTCACGACCATTTCAGATTCCCACTAGCGCTTATTGATCCATCGCCTGATTTAACAGGATCTGATAAATACGGAATGCTTCTGAACGCAACCAGGCTTGTTGTGCAACTTCTCTATCAACAATCCCAGCAACGGCAGCACCTTCAAAGAACGCACGACGTATACGGATAACCAAAGTAAAGATATCCGTCTGGCGATCTTCAAGATCTTTCTCAGTTAACATGTCAATCATAATAAACTCCAGAGCCAACCAATAATGACATAGAAGCCTGTACCCAACACACAAAGGAACGCGAGGAACACCATGAACAGTACAAATAACAGGATGTCATCCCCACGTCCAGAGCGATATGTTACCTCGCATTGTTGGACAGCGTCGTCATACCCGTTAGCCCAGGCGTCGTGTTCTTTGGTACCCGGTAAGTGAGGGTTCATGCACGGATTAACACCAGCTTCACCTGCTAAATAACCGTTATCATAAATACGATTTAAGTTCATATATTATCTGCCGAAGTCTTTAATACGGAAATAAGTATCCAACGGTACTGCGCGGTACCCGACAAGACTCCCTAACAGGTTACGCAGATCGCCCTTGCCCAGTGTAACATGTGGTTTGAACGCGTACTGTTGATACGTTAAACCGCAACTGTCGAAGCACTCCCGAGCTTCTTCCCAATCAGGTGCATACAGGATAGCAACGGTGATGTCATTGTGCTCCCAGTACTCAAGACTCGTCACAAGACTGGACTCAGGAATAGGTCCAGTGAGTTGATCTGCATAAATAGAGTGTTTAAACTCCTCAACATCCTGGAATGACATAGTCACGTGCAGATGTTTAGCAGGAATCATCTCCTGTAAGAAGAACGGCGCGTTAAGAAACGCAACGGATACAGCGGTGTACATTTTAAGGCTCATCTGAATCTAGTCCCTAGCTGGTGAGATGGAATTACGCGAATACTGGTTTCGTAATCGCCATAGTTCATTGGATTAAAAATAGCTTCAGCTTCCAATGCAGCTTGTTCGGTATCAAATACCTGCAACACTTTAGTGACGCGACAAAGATCCCCATCAAAGTCTTCGTCGAACTCGTGTTGAACTTCAACGACGCACCATTTCATATCATTGCTCCCGCATGAAGTATTTAATGAATCCTGTGGTCTCTTTGCCCGCTTTCAACAATGCGTAATCTTCCTCCGAAAACTTAATAACATTGTACAGTTCTTCGTAAGACGGAAACCCAACGAATGCGTGAACAAAGTCTTCACCGCTGCGATTGTCATAGTCAACCATGTACAGTAACCAAACACAGGACTTTAACTTCTGTTTAATTTTGCGCATCTGAGCAACATGCACTTTATAGTCCACCCAATTCCCATCGGGCACATTTTCAAACATTTCGTGCCTATAATTATAAGCCCAGCGTTTCACTTTCATAATCACACCTTTATATAATGGTGACCACACTACACGCCGTAAACGCAGTAGATAATCGCGTCACGGAGCGTCTTATGATACATAGTGCAAGCATACCAGCCTTCAGGCTTCTTCTTGATAGTTAAAGTCGGCTTGTTACGCTCAATGACGTAGTAGCAGTGGTTCGCAATGTCACGTTTAACGATATACGGAACCGGACGGAAACGCTTTTGCATTATTTATCCCCTTTGAGTTTAGCGACAATCGAATTGAGCGCCGGATTTTTGTTAATACCAATCAGCTCACCAATGTAGTGAAGCTCCAGCAGAAGCTCCGCCATCTCCGCCGCACACGCAATAGCGCGTAAGTTAGCAGCCAGCTCCGCCTCCTTCTCCACACGCTTGCTGTCCTGCGTAGTGTAGTCACCGTCCATAGTAACCAGAACGTGCGCAATAGCACCATGCAGCGGCGCGTCAATGCTAGCATGGTTAGTGTAAAACGATTCGCCCGCTTTCCACGGACCTTTAGTACCTTTGAACATACCCATTTTGTTACCTCCCGTGTGAACTAAATACATAGTATACCGTTCTACGCTTGATTACAATTGGTAGTGAAGAACATCTTTGTCGTCAGGATACATCGGCCCCATGTCAGTATAAACCTCCACACCTTTGTCAGTATTACGCCACCCATATATAAAGCGCATAACACCGTCAGTATCCATCATCTGACCCAGCCAAACCTGATATCCCATTGAATGAACCCAGCCCGCCGCATAGTGCCACCCCACCGTGCTGACACCCTTATTCTCCCGAACCCTTCCGTATGGTGTAATAATGTAGTCATTGTCCTGGTACCGCCAAACCTGCCCACGAAAGTGAGTCGGCCTAACCCTGTACCCAGCTTTGACCAGCTCCCGAACAACACCTAACTGCCAACTATTTTTACGCGCCTTCTTGTGGAAGTGGTACTTAAGATATTTAATGATCTCGTCAGGATCCTCATTTCGGAACACCTGACGCAACCTGTCTGTGCTGATGACTGCCTGTTTCATATGACCTCCTATTTACAGACGCACACGTTAACAGACGCCCTCGCCGACACGCAAATGGTGACCACATTATAGAGCCTACCACCCGTCACCTACCCGACTGATAAATAAGGTCGGAGGAGTGCGAATTTTGCGGGTCAGTTTTTGTAAATTTGTGTTTTTAACAAAAAGTGCTGTTTTGTATTGTTTGTATTATTTGTATTGGGCGATGTTTATTGCTCTAGCGAATGCACGGTGCCGTTTTGTATTCGTTTGTATTCGCTTGTATTCGTTTGTATTCGGTGGGTGAAAATTGCCATATTTTTTCCGAGAAAGCCCGCTGTAGCGCGGAAAATTTGGGGCACATTTGTACCGTGATCCACTGTTATTGCGCGTTAAACACAAAAAACGATCCTGGAGGGCATGTACTGTATAAAAACACATGTAAATATATACAGTAGTCTATAAATAAAAAAAAACATATATATAATAATACATATACTACCTACCTTTTACCCCTA
>OKWA01000122.1_pt1 | contig 60970 bp, 40 predicted proteins | sample 1606861 | NCBI WGS metagenome assembly OKWA01 (sample SAMN03281007, study PRJEB24777) | human gut metagenome | isolation source: fecal sample PR166 from 1 month old female Malay infant, vaginally... | reverse complement strand
TGGCTACGTTCGGGAGGGATAACCGCTGAAAGCATCTAAGCGGGAAGCCTGCTCCAAGATTAGGATTCCTTGGCACTTCGGTGCCTGTAGCCCGCATGTGGAACACGTGTTCGATAGGCCGGAGGTGGAAGCCTTGTGAGGGGTGGAGCCGACCGGTACTAACGGGCGATCGCGGCACATTCTTCCAATCCTGTTGGGTTGGGTCTCGTCCTGTGGTGGTTTCTCGTTGGATGGCAAGGAATGCTGTTTCTTGTGGTCACGACGATGCTGGTAAGGCGTTTTGCTTGCGTCCGTTGTCCGGTTCCCGGACCGCCACGATCGGAATCGTGGCTGGTTCCGTTTGCCGGCCGATCCTTGTGGTTGGCCGTTACATTGGTTTTGCGGTGGTCATGGCCCAGGTGAGACGCCCGGTCCCTTTCCGAACCCGGAAGCTAAGGCCTGGCTGCGGCGATGGTACTGCACTCGAGAGGGTGTGGGAGAGTAGCGCGCCGCCGCATTCTACTTGAGGGGGTTCCCGTCGAGCGTCACGCTCCGGGAACCCCCGTTTTTTTTATCCGCTCGCGTTTTGGTCTGCGGGTTTACGGGCCTTCCCGGCGGGAGGATTCCTCCACCGGGTGGACGGAACGGGACGCGGGGAGGCTAGCTGGCGGGCGTTTTCCACCACCCGCTGGAAGAATCCGGACTACTGCTTATCCAACCAAGCATGCAATTTCAGATGATTGAGTGCGGTGTTGGGGTCATATGTGTCATCTAAACGTCCCTGATACATCGCTATCAATTCGTTGCGGCGTCCTAGTGCTTCCAAAGCGGCCTCTCGAATCGTCTCCCACTCGTAGGGCACTACCTCTTCGGGGAACATCATCGTGACCTGATTAGGTTTGTCTCGCAATACCAGATCGACAAAATTGAGCAGATCCTGCCAACGCTCGGCAGCAATCAGACGTGCCGCATACGCATCGGCGAGCGGTTCGGAAGTATGGTTGTCACGCAGGAAACGATCAGCCTCATCAACATCACCACTAATTCGCAGCAAGTCATGCCGCAAAAACTGCACGGCATGATCGAACTGATTCTGCGCGGCCTGCGCAATCTCCTTTTCCGAAAGCAAAGCAGGATCAAGCATCGCAAGATTATTCAAATCTTCGGCAGACAAAGCATCCGCATCTTCAAACAAACTCGAATCGTTTTTCACTTGCGCAACAGACTGCGAATCAGTTTGCATGTCGCGGCTGTCAGAATCATCGGCCGAGTTTGACAACGTCAAAGCAGACGAGGCGAAATCACTCATCGTGGCAATGCCCTTATTCAACGCGTCGTAAGCGAACATGCGCGTATCATCCCACTGAGCGAACGATAATCCGCACGAGAGTAGTTCAACCATTTGCATGGCGTTGAGTCGAAAATCCTCATTGCAAGCCACTTGCGTGATGATATTCAGCGCCTGCTCGCCGGTCATGGGATCTGCATTGCATGCCACCGCATCCATGTACACGCGCACGGTCTGAATCAGATCCTTCAAATAGTCGAAACCCTCATTATCACGGTCGGCCACATTGCCAACGAAACGAGCCGTCATTTCCACGGCCTTGGCGAGATTGCCGACAGCATCCAGCCAGCGTGTGCTTACGATGGCATTGCCGACCACCGCGTCCACGCCGGAAAGCGCCTGCGAATCAAGATGGAACGTTGGCATGTCAATTCTTGGAATTTCCACACCGGTATCGGTGCGTTCGGCTGTGGGCACCATGGCGGCGATGGAATCGAAATACCACTGCATGGGCATACTGATTACCATGTCCGCGTCGGAAAGCTGTGCTACGGGTACATTATTGCGGTTTTCGGCGTCTTCCTGACTAGCTTCACGGATCATATGGTTCCATAGGAACGTGGGACCGTCGAATTCGCCGGAATGCAGCCAGCCATTGTTGATGTACTCGGTGAGATCTTCGACTTCCTGCAGACGATTGATCCTACCGTGTTCGTTGCTCATTGCATGCCTTTCCTCAAAACGTGGATTGCATGTGCCGTGTTGGCGATGACGCTTCGCGGAACAAGACATATCCTTATTCAGCCTATATCATGCTGCCGTTGTTGCGCATGTTTTTTGCACGTGTCGAAGTGATACAGCTTAGAACGCGGCATTGCCGGTGAGGTGACGGTAGAGTTCGGGATCAACCGGTTTTATGAGTTTCAGTGTGGAGATCACAACTTTCGATTGGGTGCCATCATCCGCAATATTCACTGATTCGTGCGCATCGTTGACGGCCACTGCGGAACCGACATAATAGTAGGATTTCTCCTTTTCCTCAGCTTTACGGCGAATAAAAATGGGAATAAAATGACGATTCCTCCATTCCGACGCATGTTCCGTGCCGTCAAGCATCCATTTGAATTCAGGAGATCGCAAAGAACGATCATTTTTGCTGAACCATTCAATTTCTTCAGGATTCAAGAAACGATCGCCATACTGGCTTGCCTCATATTTAATGAAAATCGGCAAGGAATTCGTATCGGTGTCGAGCTTATATCCGCCCACGTTCTGCGGAATTTGCTCATCCTTCCATGCGCATAGCTGCATGACGTCAGCGAGACTGTATTTTTCGCCATATATGAACCCATGATCTGGCGTAATGCGACGCTTGCGAGCCTCCCGTGACAGTGAAAGAGCATTAAACAAGCTAGCTTCGATAGTGTCCGTGAAAAACGTGCGGAATGTTGAATGTTGGAGCATCGATTCGCATTCTGGAGTCAAAACGTATGATCCGTCCTCATGCATGTAAACCAAGGAAGTATTGCCGAAACGAGTACGATTCGCACTCGTGAAATACGAATAACCTAACGTGGAAAAAGCAGAATCACACTGCTGAATACTCTTATCGGCATAAGGGAACAGCGCAGACAATAATGTTTGCAAATCAGGCAAGCTTAGGCTGTGCTGCGCGGAAAAACTTTCGAATAATGCGGCCGCATCGTCAGAACAATCCGCATCAATATGATGCCAGTCCAAACCACAGAGCACAGCGAGAATCAACGACTCATGCGGGCGCAAACCGCGCAACTGAGTCGCAGTCAACATTTTCAGCACACCAGACTGCGCATTTGACACCGGTTCAAGCTGCTCCGCATACGAAGCTGACGCATGCTTGCCATGCGACAGACTCTTCTCACGAGAAACCACGAACGACAGATAATCGTTATTCTTCGAAGCCAACGTGAATACCAACGACGCATCGCGATGCGCGAAATCCATCAACATCGGAATACGCCCCAACTCATAGCGCATCTGCTGATACTGCTTGCTCAACAGCTTCATATCCGACAAATCAGCGGTATCAAGCGAAGCGAGCACGCGCTCGCGGGCGATTTTATCGAAACTGATCGAAGAAATGCCGATGGACTCGCGTTGAAGATTCTTACGGGCCACATCACGATCGCCAGTATTGCCATACAATGCGATCGGAATCAAATAATTATTGGCGTAATTGCCAATAAAATCAATCACTACAACCGAATCTTTACCGCTTGCCTTACGTAAACCTCGGCCGAGCTGCTGTGTGAAAATAATGCTCGACTGCGTTTGACGAAGCATAACAATTTGGTTGATATGAGGAATATCCACACCTTCATTGAATAAATCAACGGTGAAGATATAGTCAAGTTCGCCATTTTCCAGCTGTTTGACAGCTTCGTCACGTTCAGCTTGCGAGTTTTCGCCGGTAATGGCTTTCGTGCGATACGGTCGTTCCGCCTGCTGATTCACCTGCTCGTTGAACATGGCGGACAGACGTTTCGCCTCATCACGGCGAGAACAGAACACCAAACCGCGCACATCGGTTCCGGCTTCGCTGTAAATCTGGATTTTGTCGATGATATAGCGCACGCGATTAGGGTCGGTGAGCTGTTCGAGCCAACGGGAAAACTCAGTGCGATCCTTGTCTGTCATGGAATTAGCGGAAACCTGCTGCCCCATAAACTTGCCGTCCGGCGCTTCCTTGATATATTCGCCAACCCCGTAATAGTGGAACGGGCAGAGCATATCCTCTTCAAGCGCCTTCTGCAAGCGAATCTCATACGCAACGTTATTGCCAAATAATTCAAAAATATTCGCACCGTCAGTACGTTCCGGCGTTGCCGTCATACCAAGCATGAAATCAGGAGTGAAATAATCAATAATTCTCTTATATGAATCCGCGGCGGTATGGTGAACTTCGTCGATCAAAATATAATCGAAATCGTTTTTGCTGAATTGTGCAAGAATTTCCGGACGAGACATGGTTTGCACAGTGGCAAACACATATTTACGATCATGCTCTTTACTTGTTCCGGAAAATAATCCAAGCTCAGCATCGGTGCAACGAAGCACTTTCTGATATGATTCCCGCGCTTTTTTGAGAATTTGTTCCTGCTGGGCGATGTACAGCATGCGATTCGGCTTATATTGGCGCACGTCGAATGCGGACAGATACGTTTTGCCGGTGCCCGTTGCCGAAATAATAATCGCACGGCTTTCGCCCTGTTTGCGCAGTTGCACAAGATTCATCAACGCTTCGACCTGCATGGCATTCGGGGTGATGGCTGCGTCGGAATCGTTGTTCTGCCTGCGATTCGGCTGACGAGGCGGTGCGTATTTCTTGAAATCTTCCTCGTATAATGCAAGCCAAGCGTCGGTGAGCGGTTTGGATTCGCTGATTTGCAAATCGATTTCCGCTGCGAGCTGCTCCGCGAGACCGCTATTGTCTGCGGTGGCGACTTTCAAGTTCCACTCGCGATTGGAATTCAACGCGTTAATGGTGAGATTCGAGCTGCCGATATACGTGGCATACAGCGGCTCATTGCCTGCGGAATGGCGGAATACATAGCCTTTCGGATGGTAAGGATAATCCGCCGTTGCACTACTTGCTTGTATGTCTGTTCCTTCTATGGTTTCTGAGGCTTCCGTGATTGCTTCCTGCTGTCCCGGCTGCCAGATCTGCACTTGAATGCCGGTATCCTGCTGTAATTTCAGCAGTTCTTTGAATGCTTTCGGAGAATTAAAATAGTTGAATGTCGATGTAATAATGCGACCTGACTCATGATTGTTGTTATCTGCAAAATCAAGAAAATGCTGTTTTAATGTCTGTACCGCACCCTGGCTGACGAACGCGACCGACATGTCAAAATCCTGACTGCGTTCCAGCTCCTCCTTGAGAGCCTTTTCCATGGTTCGTCCATCATGATTGACGATCAACGTCGGCTCATATTCGGAATTCGCGTTCTCTTTTTTCTCAACAAAACCCGATATGACGGCTTCGACCAGAGAGGAATCGGCCATGTAAATCACTTCCTTGTTTTCATGCAAGTCACGTGTTTTTCGTATCGCAATGCGTTGTGAAATTCGGTGCTTTCACGAGATGGTCGGTTTGGTTGAAGAAAAATCGGGTTTTCTCAAGTCCATGATGGAAATGCGTTGAACGGCATCGCGGTCGGCGGGAGCCCAATCCAGAGTCGGCATATCTTGAGGATTCAGCCAGCGGATTTCCTGATGCTCGGTCAGTCGGGGAGCGCCGTTAAGTAAGTGGCAGATGAACGTTGTGAGTACAACAGTGCCGAAGTCGTAATCATATGAAGCGGTGCACACCTCGCTGCCGATTTCGACTTCGCACAGCAATTCCTCTTCGATTTCGCGGTGCAACGCCTGACGTGCGCTTTCGTGAAGTTCGATTTTGCCGCCGGGAAATTCCCAATATCCAGCCAGCGTCTTGCCTTCGCCACGGCGTGCGCACAATACCATGCCATCTTTGATGATGGCCGCACCTACAACATTGATGATCTTACGTGGCATTGGGTTACCTCCCTTGTCAAAAATCAGATCCAGGATACAACGGGGGGCGATCGCGCCAGGCCCAAAAGATTGAAACAACATAAAAGGTGGCGAAGTTTCTTGGCGTTGTGAATTTTTCTGTAACAAATAAAGTGGTACAATATCTTGTACAATCATAGGAGGTTATGGGTAATGGTTACAGCAATCGCATACAGTAATTTTCGCAAGGAACTTAAGTCCTACATGAGGAAGGCAAACGAGGATGCCGACGCGATCCTCGTTACGAATTCAGACCCGAAAGACAATATCGTCGTAATGAGTGCTAGTGACTACGACTCCCTTATGGAGACGCTGCATATCTATGAGAATCCTTACCTTATGGACAAGGTACAAAGGGGATTGGCTCAAGTTAAGTCAAGGCAGACTATTCGTCATGACCTGATCGAGCAAGAGGGGAAATAGTGATTCTCTCGTGGACGGAAGACGCATGGGATGACTATCTGTACTGGCAGAGGCAGGATCCCAAAACTTTCAAGCGAATCAACTTGCTGATAAAAGATGCCATGCGATCGCCTGCTGAGGGCATCGGCAAACCCGAACCTCTTAAATGGGCTCTTCAAGGAGCATGGTCACGTAGAATCGACTCGGCGAACAGGCTCGTCTACACAATCGACGATGATGGCATCACCATTCTCTCCGCCAAAAGCCACTACAGTAAAGAATGGTCATGATCCGACCTCACAAAATGGGTGAATCGTGAGGTCGGGAGGTTCATCACGCAAAGCGGGGCTCAAGAAATCAGTAGAGCTCCTTCCAGACGGGCATGAATGCATGCTCGTCTGGAAGGAGAGCACTGCTTTGTGATATTCGCGGAATCCTTCCGGAAGAACCAGGATCCCAAGAGCCTGGTCCGGGTGGAATCCACAAAATCACAACAAGCTTCCAAGCTGAACCGGTCCATGAAGCGGAGTGAGGCTGCGATGCAATCGCTGTCCTGTCCGGAGGGGATGTACTTCAGTCCGTAACCTCAACCAATGAAGCAACGTGCGTTACGCGCACAGTATAGGGCATGCAGACATTGGCGAAGAGCTGGAGATGATCTTTGGAAGCCAAAACTTTCACATCACGTATGTCACGCTTATTTTGCTTGTTGGGTGTAGCGGCAGTTCGGGAAGCCGGTGCATCCGTAGAATGAGCGGTTCGGATCGTTGCGATTGTGCCGCAAACTTAGGGCTTCGCCGCAATTCGGGCATTGTGGAGGAAGTTTGACTCCTCGGAAAATGTTCGGGCAGATCTTGCTATGCAATTCATACATGAATCGCGATGGGCGGGTCTGATCCACGATGAAGAACAGTTTCTTCTTGCATCGGGTCATCGCCACGTAAAACAGCCGTCGTTCCTCCGCATGTGGGCATCTCTCCACTTCCGGCAGTAGCAGACCAAGCAGCGGCTCTTCGGGAATCGTGCTCGGAAAACCTTTCAATCCGCCGGAACAGCAGAGCAGAAATACGAAATCGCGTTGCAATCCTTTGGAAGCATGAGCGGTCATGAAACGAATATCCATATCCGGTTTTTCGAGAAAACGAATATTACCAGTGCTCTGGTCAATGGAGAATAGACCGTCTTGATTGCAACGAATCATGAGATTGATGTCACTGCGATACCGGCCAAGCAATAGTACGGACGCGGTTTTCGGCAGTTTACGCAACTGCTCGACAATTGCATTGAATCGTTCTTCCTCAGTATGCCCGCCAAGTGCTTTCAGCGAGTAATCCTTCGTATCGCTGGGATTATGCAAGTGTTTGACATACAGATTGGTGTCGCGCATCACGAATGCTCCGCTTGCGTCGATGAGACTCTGTCGGAAACGCCGTGTGGTGGTGATTTGGAACATGCGGGTCGGACCCCAGTCGTGCCAAATTCGGTCGAAATCGAGAATGAGATGAAGGTCGCTGCCTGCGAAACGATAAATCGACTGCCAATCGTCGCCAACGCAGAACAATGAGAAATCATGTTGCAAGCGAAGCGCGCGGATTAGCTCATAACGCGGTCGTGACATGTCCTGATATTCGTCAATCAGCACATATTTATATGGATGACGGTACGAGCCATTATTGACGCAACTGATGGCATCAACGATCATTCCCGGAAAATCAATACCATTATTGGTTGCGAAATTCTGCACATAGGCGTGATAAAGCGGTTCTATGAGCTGTAGCATCTCACGATTACGGCCGATGTTTTTACCGCCATAACGTTCGTTAAGAGCTTGCATTCCAGCAGTGTCAATATTGTTTGATCGCATATGCTGGATAATGGTTTGTGCGGTATCGATAAGATTCTGCCGATATTGATTGAACGCATAATCGTCTGTTGGTAACTGGAAATTCTCAAGTCGTGCAGCTGCGGAATATTTATCGAGCAACTGTTGCGACATGAGTTTAAATGCCAGAAGACGATAGGAAACATTGTGTTCAAGCAAGTGTTCAAATGCGTTACGCACCACATTGTTTGACGTGCGCCCGTCAATAATTGGACGGTTGGCAATAGTGGAGGAACGGCAGATTTCCAGTCCGAGACTATGGAATGTGCATGCGCGAATGACTTTGCCGGCGCTTTGCGTGATGCGACTCGACATTTCGTCGGCGGAAGCTTTGGTGAATGATAGCACCAGAATCTCTTCGGGAGTAGCGGTTCCTGTGTTCAGCAACCATGTGATATAGCCGACGATAGTAGTGGTTTTGCCGGTTCCCGCACCTGCAAGCACCAGCGTATTGTGACCAGCTCCGGCGATGGCGCTGATCTGCTCGTCGCTTAACTCATGCTTTTCGATTTTGCCGATAATATTTCGCGCCCGTTCGATCTGCTCGGCAGGGAGCATTGGTTGCGGCATAAGTTTCTGCGCCGGTTGTGAATTGGCATGAGATCGCGCTCGCGAACGATTCGTTATGACAGAAGTATTGCGAGCTGTGGTTTGTGTTTTCGCGCGATATGACGATCGCGCCAAGCGTGATGATTGGGATGGCTGCGTAGGCCGTTGCGTTTGACGTGGCTGTGCAGTGGACTTGCGTTGCGTCGTCTGCTGTTGCGTAGGCTTGGGAACGTTTTGCTGCGCGGGCCTGGGGACGGGCTGAGTCGCAGGTCTGGAGACAGATGGTTCTCCAATAAGCGCGTTCATGACCTTGCTCAGCAATCCCATAATGTTCCTCCTCAACCAGTGCAAGGAGAAATTATATGTGCTGCCGATGAATGTCTCAGCGTCGGCTGTTTGAAGAAATCGAAATTCGCCGACGCTGAGACTAATATTGGAGCTCAACGTTCGAAGGGGTAGGTGAGGCTCCAGTCGCGGCGCAGGGAATCCATGAGTTCCATAATGCGCAGGGTGTCGGCGTGGGGCATTTCCTCGCATTCGATGCGACCGTCGATTACGGCCTGTGCGGCGGCCGCCACCTCGTACTCATAGCCGGTGAGCTGGGAGGGAACGTCATAATGCGCAACAACCGTATGATTGCCGTCATACACGTCAATCGCCTCAACGTTATTAATGTTCTGGCACGCCATATAGCCATCGGTTCCCCACACGGATCCCATGCGGTCGCTATGGCATAGAATCGAACTTTGCGCGGTCGCCATCACGCCGTTCTCGTAATAGAACGTCATGGAATTATGAGCATCCACGCCGGTTTCGTACGCTCGCATCGACGATTCAATGCGAGCGATCGGCGCATTATGCATGATCATGTCGATGAAATTGATTGGATATACGCCAACATCCAACAATGCGCCACCGGCAAGCGCGGGATCGGTGATTCGTGCCTTCGCGGTGGTGGGATAACACAGGTTCGCATCGATCGCCTGTATTTCACCAATCGCACCGGAAGTGAGAATCTTATCGATAATGGCGCGAGATGGCATGTATCGCGTCCAAATCGCTTCTGTGCATAGCATGCCGGTTTCCTTGGAAACGGATATCATCTTACGGGCCTGTGCCGCATTCGCGCCGAATGCTTTCTCCACCAGCACACCCTTGCCGGCTTTCATGCACAATATCGCTTGTTCCGCATGAAGATTGTGCGGCGTAGCGATGTACACCAAGTCCACGTTTGGATCGGCCACAAGTTCCTCATATGAACCGTATGAAACTGGAAAACCGTATTTCGCGGCGAAATCAGCCGCACGTCCCGCATCTCGTGCGGCGACAGCATACGGTTCCACCAAATCCGCATAACGACTGTCCGCGGCCATTTTCACCAACGTGTCAGCCATATGCTGTGCGATCCGGCCTGCGCCGAGAATCGCAACACGAATACGAGCCATATCAAACCCCATCTTTCGTAAACTGTCTGAACAGTGTTGATTCATTTATATTGCTGCGTTGCAAGTTCCAGCGTACGCCATGTGTGATCGCAACGCGCGTTGATCCGCATCGCACTTGCACGCGTTCGTCCGGATGCTTTTCTGATTTGCCGTATTTTGCCGGATCTTGCCATAATGGTGTGCTGTGGCAGCGCAGGAACAAATTAAGAAGACCGGAAAACCTCGGAAATCCGCAAAAAAAGAGAAATACGAGCGTGGCACGAGAAGTTACATCATGTCGCATATCCGAGGCAAAGACACCTCCATCGAAATGATGGTACGCAGTTTTCTTTTTTCGAAAGGCCTACGATTCCGTAAAAACGACAAGCGGTATCCGGGGCATCCCGACGTGGTGTTGCCGAAATACCGTACGATGGTGTTCATCAACGGCTGTTTCTGGCATATGCATGAAAACTGCCCGAAAGCCACCCGCGTACCGAAATCGAATGTGGAATTCTGGAGTGCGAAACTGCTGCGCAACCACGAACGAGATGTCAGACAGCATGCCGAACTTGAAGCGATGGGCTGGAAAGTGATCGTGGTGTGGGAATGCGAGCTCGCCAAAAAAGTGCGTGAGGAACGGTTGGAGAGACTGTACTGCGAAATCGTCGAAGCGTGATTCTTGCCGCTGGAACATGATGCTCGTGGTTCCAGCTTTCCGTGACATGTGATTTTCTGTTTTCAAAACGAGCGTAATGGCGGCGAGACGGTGTTTGCGATTTGTCGCGTCTGAAGAATACAAACGAACTATGGGAAATGCTGAGAACAGCGCGCTGCCGCAGATGTCGCACCGCGCCCAGATTGCTAATCCGTTCCGTGCCATGGTGTTTGGCGCGATGGCCGACGAGATGATCGCCGCAGGCACCGATGTGGTCAAGTTGAGCTTGGGGGAGCCGGATTTCGGCGCTCCACCTGCAGTGCGTGATGCGATGCGCGAACAGTATGATGGCCGTCCATTGCCCTATACCGCTGCAATGGGCTTGCCGGAATTACGTCAGGCGATTTCCGATTTCTACAAGGAACGCCACCATGTGAGCGTCGATCCGAAACGTATTGCAATCACGGCCGGAGGTTCCACGGCACTGCTGCTTGCCGCCGCATTGACGGTGAACGAGGATGACGAAGTGTTGATCGCCGACCCGTCGTACCCGTGCAATCGCGAACTGGTCCGCGCATTCGGAGGCAAAGTCGTGGACGTGCCAACGAACGCGGACACCCGATTCCATCTCACACCGGAACTATGCCGCGAATACTGGTCGGATCGCACCAAAGCGGTGATGATCACCTCGCCGTCGAACCCGACCGGTACCACCATCGCCTTCGACACCCTGAAATCCGTGTGCGATCTGGCGAAAGAACGCGGCGCATGGCGCATCGTCGACGAAACCTACCTTGACCTAGCCGACCGCGAACCGGACGGTTCCGACGTGAAATCCGTGCTCGCCTGCGACCCGGACGCCATCGTATGCTCCAGCTTCTCCAAGTTCTTCGGTATGACCGGCTGGCGACTGGGCTGGATGGTCGTGCCTGAATACGCGCTCGAAGCCATGGACGATCTCGCCACCAACTTCTTCCTGTGCGCGCATACACCCACCCAGCATGCGGCGCTCGCGTGCTTCACTCCGGAAACGTTGGCCGTGTGCGAGGAACGCCGTCAGGAGTTGCTGGAGCGTCGTCGCATTGTGGTTGACGGATTGGCTGAGATCGGTCTGCCGTTGGAGGTTGAGCCGAATGGTGCGTTCTATGCGTATTTCAATATTTCCAGCACTGGTCTTGATGCGTGGACGTTCTGTGAGCGCGCGTTGAAGGAAGCGCATGTTGCGTTGACGCCTGGTCGTGATTTCGGTGAGGCCACTGCTGATACGCATGTGCGACTGTCGTATGCGGCCTCGCGCGAGGCGTTGCGTGAGGGCTTGAAGCGGCTTGGCGATTTCGTTAGCAAGCTTCGCGGCTGATTTCTGCATGGCTTGTTGAGACTGTTGTTTTTGCGGTGAAGACGGTTTCGTGCGATGGAAACATCGTGTGGAACCGTCTTTTGTATATGTTTTTCTGTTGATTGCAATCGTTGTTTCCGCCCTATAAGAGGGGTAAGCACCCTTTTCTTCCTGACTTGAGATAAGAAAAAGCGAAGGTTGTCAATGGCATGTCGCGTAACATGTTAAATGCTTCGGTAACTATGCTGTTGAATCATGGTCGATTTGCATTCGTATGCCACGCGACTCGGTGTGCTTGATATTGGTTCGAATAACTGTACACATGCTCATCGTTGACGCGGCTTCCGGAGCTCGCCCTGAACCTGAGGCAAGCGCTAAAAGCACGGCGCGGCTGATGTGGTCAAACGTGTTGCGACACGCCGTGATTTGGTGATTGAGGCATGTGTGCGTATTATTCCATCTTGCGGTGATCAGAGCCTAGGTGAGACGCCCGGTCCCATTCCGAACCCGGAAGCTAAGGCCTAGCACGGCGATGGTACTGCACTCGAGAGGGTGTGGGAGAGTAGCAAGTCGCCGCACTTAAACTTTTTGAATCCCGAGTCGAGCACCGCTCCTCGGGATTTTTTCATTACGCGATTCGCCCAAGTTCAATTATGGTCCGGTTATGTGCGAAGGCGAATCCGAGGGTCACTGATTGCGGCGCTCAGGCAGCGAAAACCACCAACAGAACAATGCCGTTTCAACAAAAATGATGGGTAGCGGTATGAGCCACCACCAGCCAGTGGTGCCGAATTCGTTCGCGGGCGCAATAATCCAAGGATGCGATCCCAGCCATCCCAGGAATACGGCTATGGCTGATCCCAACGACATGGTTATTCCTAAAGGTCTGAACAAACGCATGAGCTGGAATCGTGATGCACCGAATTCTTGAAGAGTCCAGCGTAATGTTGACTGCGTTTGACGTGTTGATATGGCCAATGCGGCGAATGTCAGGCCGCTGATAATTGTGGCCAAAGCTGGTATGACAATGGCGCGTGCCATGTAGGAGCGGTAAGAGGTGGTGTCGTGTTCGGTAATGAATGCATATCCGCAACGGTTAATGATGTCGGATCGGATTGAATCGCGAACGCCGGAAGCGATTGACGGGAAATCGGTCATAATGAGAGTATGCCGGTTGCTTGGCGTAAGGCCAAGCGTTTTTGCCTGTGGTGAGTCGATTCCAAGAACCACGCCGGGCATGGTGTAATCATTGAGCAGCGAGTCGGTGCCCTCGGTGGGCACTTGTGCTGCTTGAGTTATTTTTTGGGTTGCGGGATCAATGAGAATGATGCCAGTGTTGCCGCTTTCAGTAATATGAACGTCGTTGGTTTTACCGGCTAAAGACGAGTTGCTGTCAACAAGCATGACAGTGGTTTCATTATCGGAATCTGAGTAGCAATCCGCATCGTCGGAACCATGTTGAATGACGCAATCGTAAGCATGGGAAGTCGCGGCACGGACCAGATGCCGGGATTCATCCGGTGCCGTAAGCACGATGGCTTTGTCTAGAGTTTCGGGATATTTGCCGACAAGATAGTTCAAGTCATCCTGAGTCAAATAATCGGCGATGAACAGCCCATTATCCGGATTGCCTGTCGCTATCATCATTTGCCCGCTGAACAATGAGCTGGCACCTAACAATAAGAGTGCCAATGCGCATACTGGGGCAGACAAACTTCGTGTACGTTCTATCGCATTGCATTGTGCTGGCGTGCGGAAAAGCCAAGGCAGTGAAAGGAGCAGCGGTCCCAGAGCACAAGCCCCCATGACCGAGCCCACTGATCCGCCAAACGGCCATGCGGCTGCATGATAACGTTCTATCGCCACACAAGAAAACATCAGAACGGCCGAGGAAAGAATGATGTACCATAATGCGTTTCTGGTTGTGATGTCATGCTTAAAGGACATGCGGAAGAACAAAACCAACCATGTCAAGCATAGCGAGCACAGCAAAATCGCTGCGACAAAAAAGATGGACAGCAGGGAAGTTGCTGATGGTTGCCATTCCCAATATTGGGCGAATATGTTGCCTATGGTCCTGTAACTAAGACCGAATACCGCATATCCGGCCGCGATGCCAATTGCGGCTCCGGGTATTGTGCAAATAAGCAATCCTCGAAACACTGTCCATCTGCTGGTGGTGAGGGGAAATCCGCAAGCTACCAGAGCTTCTACCACAGCATCTCCGGAACACTGACCTGCTCGGAAGAATGCCGTCATTACTGCGATATGTACGCACAGCAAGCAAAGGAACAGAACTATTCCGTACCATTGGCATCCTGGTAGATCGCGAGTACGAACCGTTTCTTCGGCATTTCGTATTGTCGATTTGATGTATCCGATATTGACATTTTTGGTTACGCTCTCTTTTGCGACTTCTCCCTGATTTACAGTAGCGTCATCGTCGGTGAGCCACATTTGTATGTTTTGGAGATTGTCTTTGGAAGACACTGCTGTTGCGTACACGGTGTTGGTGTTCGCAGCATCGACGGTGATGCCAATGAGCTTATAGTCGCTTGATAATGCGGAATCGTCACATTGCACGGTGACCATATCTCCCAGCTGGGCGTCAATTTGTTCAGCTGCGGCCCGAGACAGGGAGATTTCGTTTTTTTGCGACGGCTGATGCCCTTCGATGAGCGTGCCATATCGTGAGGGGCCTGTTAGGAAAGTTATGTCTGCGATGGTGTTTCGTGAAGAGCCGCTGGCGGAAGTGAGGCCTACTGATCCTTGTGTGGATTTGACGCCGATGGCCTTACCGTTTTGGACTTGTTGTCTGAGTTCTTCGGCTACATCGTTGCTGCCTCCTGAAATTTGATATGTGTACCCTCCGGATTGACCTGCTGCGCCTTCTTTGGCGGCCTGTACGTATAGATCCAAGCTGTTCAAGGCCACCACGGGTAGCATCGCCGACAATAATGCCACCACAAAGAGTGAGATGGTGAGCATCGGATGGAATCTCAAATATCCAGAGGTAACGTGCCTCGTGATTCCAGTGCTGTGGTAAGGCATGCCATTCATTGCTCCACCAACTTGTGGTCCTGAATGCGCACAATGCGGTCACTGTGCTGCGCGACCGTAGCATCATGCGTTGCGATTATGACAATGGATCGCTCTTTGTGGGCAATATCTGAAAGCAATGTTGCGATTGCCTGCGTATTTTCCTCATCAAGCGCGCCGGTGGGTTCATCCGCGAGAATCACACGTGGTTTCATGGCGATCGCGCGTGCGATGGCCACACGTTGCTGCTCTCCTCCTGACAATTGGTCAGCCAAATGGTTTGCATAGCCTGCTAAATGCACTTCTTCAAGCAAGTTATCGATTGTGTTGTTTTCAGTGCGGGAAGTTTCCTTAATCTTGGTTTGTCCGAGGTTCTTATGCGTCGCTTCAAACGCCAACATGATGTTTTCTCGCACGTCAAGATATGGAATGAGCCTGTAATCCTGAAATATGCGCATGCATAAAGATCCGAGAAGTTTTTTTCGATCAATGGAATTGACATTTGTTCCATCAATGGTGACGGAGCCAGTGTCTGGTTGTAAAGAACCGTCCATCAAACGCAGCAAAGTGGTCTTTCCTGAGCCGGAAGGTCCCATTATTGCCGTTGTCGAACCTTCTTTGAATAATGCGCTCGCATTGTCTAAAATCAGACGTTTTCCATACGAAAACCCCACGTGGTCAAGTTCCAGCATGGAATAGCCCCCTCTCGGCATACATGAGCATCCATTGCTCTTGCGTAAGGCGTCGTACCCCCATTAGTTACGATTTCTTATGTGCCTAGCGTAATAGCATTTAATGGTTGGGGCAAGATGGTGATTTTTGTGTTTCGATTGTTTTTCGTTAAATTTATGGAGACGATTGCGACTATTTGCCAGCGAATGTGGAAGTTGGGGTACTATGAAGCCGCACTATTGCCGATGGCGTTCGTCATGAACTCGGTTTTGATGGCTGATTTGATGATTGATGTATTGACTGATGGAACGCAATGCCCATGTTGGAGGATGTATGGCACGGTCTGGTACGCCTACGAAACCGCGTACGGCGAAGGCGAAGGCGAAGGCTGTTAAGCCTATTCGCGCGTTGAAGAAAACTAAGTCGCATCGTGCGCGCAATCTTATATGCGGTTTTCTGGCTGGCATTCTGTCGATTGCGGCTTTGTTGGGCACTGTTTCGCACATACTGCCTGCTGAGATTCAGGCGTGGCCGTATGTTCCCATTATCGTTTCGTTGGTGCCTTGGTTTGCGATTCTTGCGGTGATTGCGCTGATTTGCGGCATTGTTTCGAAGCGAACAATGTCGGTATTGCTGGCGATTGCGGCGATCGCGTTGCAAGTATGGTGGCAGTATCCGTTTTTCTACAATGAGACGAAGCTTCCGCGTGCCGCGATTGCAGCGGTTTCGGGAGCGTCCGCCAATACGCAGGATGATTATGCTCGTTTGATGACATGCAATGTGTTTAAGGGTCGTGCCGACGCGCAGGAAATTGTCGATGTGGTGCGTAGCGAGCGTGTGGAAGTGTTGGCGCTACAGGAAACGACCGATGCTTTCGTGGACGAGTTGAACAGGGCTGGTATTGGCGATTTGCTGCCGTATGCGCAGGTTGCGAGTTCAGACGGCATGTATGGCAATGGTTTGTGGTCGGCAAGTCCGCTTGTTGATCCAGCTGATGATGATGTTGATTCGAGCGCGTCGTTCATGCCGGGTGCGACGGTTGCGTTCAATGATGGTCAGACGCAGATTCGTTTTGTTTCAGTGCACACCACGTCTCCGACCGATGGGTATTGGCAGCAGTGGAAGCGTTCGTTGGATGAGCTTGGTCGACTCCGGTACGATACGTCTCGTAGGTACGTGTTCATGGGCGATTTCAATGCGACCGACGATCATACGCCGTTCCGTAATTTCTTGGGAACGCGATTTACGGACGCGGCCAAACAGGCGGCTGGGGGATTGGTGTTCACGTGGCCTGCGAATATCGATTATGTTCCAACGTTCGCGGGCATTGACCATATCGTATTGGATTCCGGCATGTTGGCAGGTCAGGTCAAATCGTTGAAAATCGACGGAAGTGATCACAAGGCGTTGCTGGCAACCGTGCAATTCAACGTGTGAGAAGAGTGCCGGCGCGACTACGTATCGGCTGCGTATCTGCATAAAACAAAGTGCCCCAGATAGGAATCGAACCTACGACACCTTCTTTAGGAGAGAAGTGCTCTATCCACTGAGCTACTGAGGCAACGAATCTTCATTCTACACACCATCCGGACGAGTGTGGTGCCGAAATGAAGAAATCTGAAATTTACGCATGGCTGTACGCCACATAATGCCTTGTAAAACGTGTGGCGCACAGTCATGGAAAACGATATATTGGCGGTATTTTGAGATGCTCAGGCCAGATTGTCTTGCGTTCCAGCAGTATTGGCCGCAGTGGCTTGTTCCGCCTGTGCTGCGTCAAGCTTGGCACGCACTTCACCGAGCAAACTTTGGGCGCGCTTGGCGAGGGCTTCTCCAAGCTCCCACTGGCGCATGGACTGGTCAAGGTTGAGTCCGCCGGCTTCAAGCGCCTGCACTGCCTGAATGAGTTGATCTCGAGCCTCTTCATAAGGCATTTGTGCGATGGCTTCGCGTTCCTTGTCGGTCAGGCTGGATGCGGGGGTGGTTTCGTTGGTCATTGCTACTCCTTCGTTACGGTGGTGACTTCGGACACGATCACGCCGTGCTTCAATGTCATGGTGAGCTGATCGCCGGTGTTTACGGCATTCGCATCGTCGATTACGTGACCGTCCGCTCCCTGCACCACGGCATAGCCTCGGTTGAGGGTGGATTGCGGGCTGAGCGCGGTCAGTGAGGCGTGCGTTTTTTCGATGGTGAGACTTGCGTCGTCGAGAATGCGTGTCAAGCCGATTCTCATGCGGGTCCTTGCATCGTCGATAAGACGCTGATGCGGTTCCAGCATGGTGAGTGGCTGTGTGAGACTTGGACGGTTCGCATATCCTTCAATCAGTCTTGTTTCATTGTTGACGGTGGCGTCGATGCGCATGCGCATGCGCTCGATGTTCACATTGATGAGTTGCATCTGCTCACGAACGTCTGGCACGACTTTCTTTGCCGCATCCGTTGGAGTGGATGCTCGCAAGTCGGCGACCAAATCAAGCAATGTCCAATCATCTTCATGGCCGATCGCGGAAATCAGAGGCGTATGAGCGGCTGCCGCGGCACGTACCACGTCTTCGTCGGAAAATCCGATCAGATCCTCAAAAGCGCCGCCGCCACGGGCCACAATGATTACATCGACGTCGGGATCGGCGTCCATCTGTGCGATCGCTTTGGTCACATCGGAAGGGCACTGCTCACCCTGCACGTGCACATGCGTTACTTTGAAGTCGACGACAGGCCAACGCAATCTCACGTTGGTGATGACATCGCCTTCCGCGCGGGCCTGCGGAGCGCAAATCAAACCGATGCAATGCGGAAACTCCGGCAGAGGCTGCTTGCGGTCGGCATCGAACAATCCTTCGCCTTTAAGCTTCTTGCGTAATTCGTCGATCATGGCCTTCAGACTGCCACCCGCGCCGGCTGCGATAATGGCGTCGCCACGTAAAGACAGTGACGTGCGTTTCATCCACAGATTCGGTTTGCCATGGATGATGACGCGATCACCCTGTACAAAAGGCGTGGCCGCTGCGGCGAACTGTCCGAAGCCGTTGACCTCCAACGCAATGTCTTGATAATCGTCGCGCAACGTGATGTAGGCGCTGCCTTGGCGTCTGGTGTTGATCTGTGTGATCTGCCCGGCTACCCAAACCGATGGCCACCGTTCAACGGCCATATGGAATTTCTCGCTGAGCAGACTTACCGGCCAGGGGTTGTCAGCAGTGGTTTCGCCGGCCAGTCGCGGCAGCGGTTTGCTGTTCGGCTGCGCCGCCGGGGGTGTGTAATCCTGGTTCCAAGTCATGGTTCAAGATTCCATCATCTTGCGGACAAATGAAACACATGTTCGAATCGCGTGAGGGTACCCCGCCTTGTATAGTCCCTCTTCGGCGGGTGCGTCAAATCGACACTCGGGCGACACTCCGAGGTGAAATCGTTACCTTTGTCACACAAGTTAAGGAATGGCGGAATCAAGCCAAAAATGGAATATATAGTTTTACTGCCGGCGCGCCTCTACTACATTTAGTGCTGGCTATGGCGTAGAGTCTATGGACGTAGAAAACGTATGGCATGCGAAACAAAGCATGAAAACCTGGTCGGATGGGATTCGACCCGGAAAGGATGATGAATGGAAACGCAGGCTCTGAATGCCGTCTCCGCAACCGTTAAAACGGGAACCGGTAAGGTGCTCGTCGAGAAGCGCGACGGTCGTGTGGTCGACTTCGATCCGATCAACATCATCAGCGCGGTGAAGTCAGCCTTCGCCGACCTTGATAAGAAGATCGGGCCGCAGGAGGAACAGCTGATCCGTGATATCGCCAATCAGGTCGAAGCTGAAATCAAGGATCGTTACAACGGTCCCGCCAAGATCGAAGACATCCAGAATCTCGTTGAACACGGCCTGATCGAAGACCACCTGTACGATGTGGCGCGCACGTACACCAACTACCGTCTGAACAAAGACATCGAACGTGCCAAGGCCACCGACATCAACGAAGCCGTCAAGCGTCTGGTGAACCGTGACGAGGCTCTGGTGCGTGAGAACGCCAACAAGGATTCCAACGTCTACTCCACCCAGCGCGATCTGCTGGCGGGTGCGGTGTCCAAGGCGTCCGCCTTCTCCATGCTGCCGGACGCGGTTTCCAACGCCCATATGAAGGGTGACATCCATTTCCACGACGCCGACTACTCGCCGTTCACCGCACAATCCAACTGCTCTCTGCCGAACTATTGGGATATGCTCGCCAACGGCTTCACCCTCGGCAACGCGCCGATGGGATCGCCGAACAGCATTTCCATCGCTGCCACGCAGATTACCCAGATCATGAAGGACGTGGCTTCCAGCCAATATGGTGGCCAGACCGCCAACCGTGCCGATGAGCACTTCGTTGAATATGCCAGGAAAGATTACGATAAATTCCTTGAGCAGGCCCATGAGATCATGCCTGACGACCTGCCGATTGAAATCGCCGAACGCCAGGTACGCTTGGCCAAGGATGTCGAACCGAAGCGTCTGCATTTCGAAAAGGACCGTCCGGCCCTGCCGATGGACGAGCCGTTTAACAAGGATGCCAGTCGTTTGCAGCAGCTGCGCGAGGTGTGGGCGAAGATCCAGACCCGCAAGGCCATCTACGACGCCATGCAGACCATGGAATACCAGATCAACTCCAATCGTGTGTCGAACGGCCAGACCCCGTTCGTGACCGTTGGCTTCGGTTTGGGCACCGACTGGTTCGCCCGCGAGATTCAGCGTGCCATCTTCCTGAACCGTATCCGCGGCCTCGGTTCCGAACACCACACCGCCATTTTCCCGAAGCTCGTGTTCACCATCAAGCATGGTGTGAACGCCGATCCGGGCGATCCGAACTACGATCTGAAGCAGCTCGCCCTCGAATGCGCCACCAAGCGCATGTATCCGGACGTGATCTTCTACGAGAACATCGTGAAGATCACCGGCTCCTTCAAAGCCCCGATGGGATGCCGTTCCTTCTTGCAGGGTTGGATTGATCCGGCGACCGGCAAGGACGTGGAAGACGGACGCATGAACCTTGGCGTCGTCACCGTAAACGTTCCGCGTATCGCACTGGAATCCCACGGCGACAAGGATCGCTTCTGGAAGATCTTCGACGAGCGTATGGCCGTGGCTCATCAGGCATTGCAATTCCGTATCATGCGTTGTAAGCAGGCCGCGCCGGTCAATGCGCCGACCCTGTTCCGTTTCGGAGCCTTCGGTCGCCTCGGCGCCAACGACAGCGTCGACCAACTGTTCCGCAACGAACGTGCCACCGTTTCCTTGGGCTACATTGGCCTGTATGAGGCGACCAGTGTGTTCTACGGCAAGAACTGGATGCGTGATCACGGCTGGGATCCGCAGGGCAAGGAATTCGCGCTGTCCATCGTCAAGCGCATGAACGAGCTGTGCAAGGAATGGAGCGACGCGGAAGGCTACCACTATTCCGTGTACTCCACGCCGGCCGAATCCCTCACCGACCGCTTCAACCGTATGGACCATGAGAAGTTCGGCGAAGTGGAAGGCGTGACCGACCACGACTTCTATACCAACTCCTTCCACTATCCGGTCTGGCTGCAGCCAACCCCAATGGAAAAGCTCAACTACGAGAAGGACTTCCCGTACTACGCGTCCGGCGGCTTCATCAACTACTGCGAGTTCCCGTGCCTGCAGTCCAACCCCAAGGCACTTGAAGCGGTGTGGGATTACGCCTACAACATCGGCATCGGCTACTTGGGCACGAACACGCCGATCGACCGCTGCTACGATTGCGGGTTCCAAGGCGACTTCGAGCCTACTGAGGAAGGTTTCAAGTGCCCGGAGTGCGGCAACTCCGATCCGGACCACTGCAACGTGACCAAGCGTACCTGCGGCTACTTGGGCAACCCGGTGCAGCGCCCGATGGTGCACGGACGTCACGAGGAGATCGCGCACCGCGTCAAGCATATGAGCGGCGAAACCGGTCGTGTTACCTTGAGCGACGGTTCCGAACGTGAATGGTTCGAGGAAGCCAAGTAAGGGCCGCATTGGCAGCAAACATAAACGAAATATGAAAGAGGGTGGATTTCCACCCTCTTTCATTCTGTGACAATCATGAGGCAAGCAGCAATCGCAAAAACGCGACGCAACGGCAAAACGTGAAGGGACAACGTATGATCAGCAGCGCGAATCCAGCAATTCAACGTCGTGACTTTGCAGCGGACGAAACCAATCGCGGGCCTTTCATCCCTACGAATCGTTCCAACAATCCCAAAGCAGGGCAATGGACCAATCGTATGAGCCGCAATATGATCGCCGACTACAAACGGTTCCTCATGACCGACGGAGAAGGCATCCGATGCTCGCTGTACGTGTCGGGCTGCCCGTTCCATTGCGAGGAATGCTACAACACGTCAATCTGGGATTTCCAGGCCGGCCACGAATACAACGACAAGCTCGAAACGCAAATCATGGATGACCTAAGCCAATCGTATGTGCAAGGCATCACCTTCCTCGGAGGTGAACCATTGCTCAACACGGGCGTGCTGTTGCCTCTCGCGCGCAAAATCCGCGAACGGTTCGGCAATGGCAAGGATATTTGGTGCTGGACCGGCTACACGTGGGAAGAGCTCATGCGCGAAGGCGAAAGCCCCGACAAGCGCGAACTGCTCGAACTGATCGACGTTCTAGTGGACGGTCGTTATATAAAAGAACTGCATGATTCCCTGTTGCAATTCCGAGGAAGTAGCAACCAACGCATCATCGACGTGCCGAAATCACTGGAAAGCGGGCAAGTGGTGATTTGGTCGAAATTGCATGATCAAACACGATTCATTCCCGAAATATACGGCAAAGACCGTTCTGCGGGGGAAGGCAGCGCATCCTGACATGGAAATGCTTGGATAGGTTTGCGATTTCGACATTCGTCGAGTGTCCGGATACATAATTAGGTACGTTGACTGGATTGGTTGTCTAATTTATGCGCTGTGTCGTGCATTTTATGCTGATTGCGAGCATTCACGAAACACTTAGGCGTGGGCACAGACTACGATTACATGATTGGATAACCGGGGGTAGGGGCTTCCATGCCTGCTATGGAATGCAGCCCGGCGGATAGAACGATAGAGGTTGATACATGGTAGAAGCGGCAGAAGCCGTGACAGAAACGCACGGCACAAAGCCGTTGCGTGTAGGTCTTGATATCGGTTCCACTACTGTGAAGGCGGTGGTGCTCGATCAGTCCGACGCGCTCGCTGACGCGCTGTTCTCCGATTATCGGCGTCACCACGCCAACGTGCGCGCCACCGTGGCCGGACTACTGGCCGACATCCACCAGAAGCTGGAAAAGCTTGGCCGAGGCGACGAGCCGATTCGCCTGGCCATCACCGGTTCAGGCGGTCTTGCTCTCGCAGACAGCCTCGACGTGCCCTTCGTTCAGGAGGTTATCGCCGAAACCGAAGCCATTGACAAGGAATATCCGCAGGCTGACGTGATTATCGAACTTGGTGGTGAAGACGCGAAAATCACCTATCTCAAGCCGACTCCGGAACAGCGTATGAACGGTTCCTGTGCAGGCGGTACCGGCGCGTTCATCGACCAGATGGCAACACTGCTCGACACCGACGCCGCCGGCCTGAACGAAATGGCCACGCAATACGAAACCCTGTATCCGATCGCATCGCGTTGCGGCGTCTTCGCCAAAACCGATTTGCAGCCGCTCATCAACGACGGTGCGGCCAAGCCGGATCTGGCCGCATCGATCTTCACTGCGGTGGCCACGCAAACCATTGCGGGTCTTGCCTCCGGGCGTCCGATTCACGGAACCGTGATCTTCCTGGGCGGTCCGTTGTTCTTCATGTCCGAGCTGCGAGCCGCGTTCAAGCGTGCGCTCGACGGCAAAGTGGACGAATTCATTGTTCCGACCGACGCTCACCTGTACGTGGCATACGGTGCTGCATTGCAGGCCGATCAGGATGGTGACGACCTTGACTAAGCATTACGAAGCACGAACCTGTGCCGACCTTCTGGCGCGACTGGACGAACTGGAAAACTTGCCGTCCAACACCCCGACCATGCCTCCGCTGTTCGCTACCGAATCGGATCGCACCGCATTCAACGAACGACATCATCGCGAGCACGTCCATCAAGGCACGCTCGAAGGAGCCCAAGGACCGCACTTCCTGGGCATCGACGCCGGTTCCACCACCATCAAAGCGACATTGGTGAACGACGATCGCGAAATCGTATGGTCCTCTTACGCGACCAACGAAGGCAGCCCGCTGACGGCAGCCGTGCAAATCGTCAAAAAAATCCAAGCCGAACTCCCCGAAGGCGCATGGATCGCACGATCCTGCGCGACCGGCTATGGCGAAGGCCTCATCACCACCGGCCTGCATCTTGACGAAGGTGTAGTGGAAACCATGGCTCACTATCGCGGTGCCGAAATGGTAAGCCCGGGCGTCACCGCCGTCATCGATATCGGCGGCCAAGACATGAAATATCTCGCCATCAACGATGGCGTGATCGACTCCATCGCAGTGAACGAAGCATGCTCGTCCGGCTGCGGATCGTTCCTGCAAACATTCGCCATTTCCATGGGACTGACCATTCAGGAATTCACCCAAGCGGCGCTCAACTCTACCCATCCGGTCGATTTGGGCTCCCGATGCACCGTGTTCATGAACTCGTCCGTGAAGCAGGCGCAAAAGGAAGGCGCATCCATCGAAGATATCGCCGCAGGCCTGTGCTATTCCGTAGTGCGCAACGCCCTCTACAAGGTGATCAAACTGCGTGATTCCGGCGAACTCGGCGACACTGTGGTGGTGCAGGGCGGCACGTTCCTCAACGACGCTGTGCTCCGCGCATTCGAACTGCTCACAGAACGTGAAGTGACCCGACCGAACATCGCAGGACTCATGGGCGCATACGGTGCCGCACTGACCGCACGCATGCACTATGCCGACGAAGCGGAAGACGAAGACGTCGATACCACCGACACCAAAGAAGCGGTGATCGCAGGCGTACGCCATACCGCATCGAACATTTTGAACGGAGAAGAACTCGACAACCTGTCGATGACCTCCGAACGAGACGTGTGCAAGCTGTGCCAAAACCACTGCAAGCTCACCATCACCACCTTCCAAGACGGATCCCGTTACGTGACCGGTAACCGCTGCGAGCGAGGCGGAGACGCGAAAAAGAAGCGTTCCGATCGACCGAACCTCTACGATTACAAGTACAAGCGTTGCTTCGCCTACCGCAGACTCACCGACAAGAAGGCCACCCGCGGCGAAATCGGCATTCCACGCGTGCTCAACATGTACGAGAACTACCCGTTCTGGTTCACACTGCTCACCTCGCTCGGCTTCAAAGTGATGATTTCCGGACGAAGCTCGCACGAACTGTTCGAAACGGGCATTGAATCCATCGCATCCGAAAACATTTGCTATCCGGCCAAACTTGTGCACGGACACATCAAATGGTTGCTGAACAAGGGTGTGAAAAACATCTTCTACCCGTGCGTCAGCTACGAAGAGAACTTGGTACCCAACACCGACAACCACTACAATTGCCCGGTGGTAGCCAACTATCCTGTGGTCATCGGCGCGAACATGCCCGAACTGCGCGAAGAAGGCATCCGCTACATGCGCCCATACTTCAACATGGCCAACCATGAACTCATGGTCGACCGCATCGTCGAAGAATTCGCCTGGGCCAACGTGACCCGTGAAGAAGCCGAAATTGCAGTCAAAGCGGCATATGCCGAAAACGAAGTCTTCAAACACGACGTGCAAATGGAAGGCCTCAAGGCACTCGCCTACATGAAGGAACACGACTGCCGAGGCATCGTGCTCGCAGGCCGCCCATACCATATCGACCCGGAAGTCAACCATGGCATTCCGGAAACCATATGCTCGCTCGGTATGGTGGTATTGTCCGAAGATTCTATCTGCGAACTGCAGCCGGGGGAGAAGCTCAACCCGAGCGAATTCCTCGCAGCCGATGAAGACGATCCACGTAAGAAGAACGCAAACGGCTTCCGCCACGTGGAAGACCGCAAGGTCACCAAAATGCCATTGCGCGTCACCAATCAGTGGGCCTACCATTCCCGTCTGTACGCGGCGGCCAATTTCGTCGCTTCGTACCCCGGCCTCGAACTTGTGCAGCTCAACTCCTTCGGCTGCGGTCTTGACGCCATCACCACCGATCAGGTGTCGGAGATCCTGGCGGACAAGGCCGATGTGTACACCATGCTGAAAATCGACGAAGTCTCCAACCTGGGCGCGGCGAAAATCCGCCTTCGTTCACTCAAAGCAGCCGTCGAAGAGCGTGAACGCAACCATCGCCGCGCTCTGGCCGGTGCCGTGCCCGGCAAGCAGGATCAGCCGGTGCAATCGGATGCCGTGGCTGAAGCGAAAGCCAGGCTGGAAATGGCTCAGGCGCAGCTCGCCGAAGCGCAGGCCCAGCTTGAATCTGCCGAAGCCGATGCCAAGCGTGGCGAATTCCGCAAGACCGGAACTGAAGCGCCGACTCCGGGCCGTCAAGTCATGCTTAATACCGTGATGAAAGCCAATCCGAAACTCACCGAAGCCGTTAAAGCCGCATCCAAGCGTGCCGCGGAAAACGGCATCGGCGAAGTGAAGAAGTCCGCGCACAATTCCGCCACCATGTCGAAGTACGCCAACCGCGTGCCATTCGGCAAAGACATGAAGGACTACACCATCGTGGCTCCGCAGATGAGCCCGATCCACTTCTCCCTGGTGGAATCCGCGATCCGCTCCGGCGGCTACAAGTTCGACATTCTCGAACACGCCAGCCGTGAAAACGTGGAAACCGGCCTCAAATATGTCAACAACGACGCCTGCTACCCGGCCATCATGGTTATCGGTCAGCTCGTGGACGCGATTTTGGACGGCAAATACGATCCGGAACACACCGCGCTCGCCATCACCCAGACCGGCGGCATGTGCCGAGCCACAAACTATTTCGGTCTGATTCGCAAGGCGCTGGTTGATGCCGGATATCCGCAAATTCCAGTGATTGCCATTTCCACGCAGGGCATTGAGGATAATCCCGGTTTCAAAGCCACGCCGGCGCTGTTGCATCGTGCCATCAAGGCGCTGATCATCGGCGATCTGCTGATGAAATGTCTGTATCGCGTGCGCCCGTACGAGGTGACGCCGGACAGCGCTAACCAGCTGTATCACACGTGGAACACCATCGTGCGTGAAACGTTGGAACACCACGGCTATTCCAAGACGGCACGTAAGTTCATCGGCAAGGGGTATCTGTCGTACCAGACGCTCGTCAAGGAGATTGTGAAATCCTTCGACGCTCTTCCTTTGAAGGACGAGCCGCGCAAGGTGCGCGTTGGCGTGGTGGGCGAGATTCTCGTCAAGTACCAGCCGGACGCCAACAACCATGTGGTCGACGTGATCGAATCGCAGAATTGCGAGGCTGTGGTGCCGGGCATCATGGAATTCATGACCACCCGCCCGTACATTTCCGACTGGAACGAGCATTACCTCGGCATGGGTGGCAACAAGATTGGCTACGCCGTCATGCGTAAGGCGCTTGACTTGTATAACGCTCCTGTGCACAAGGCCATTGATTTGGCACATGGCAAGTTCTCCCAGGATCTGCCGATGCCGGAACTTGTGAAGAAGGCCGACGAGGTCACTTCCGTGGGCGTGCAGGCTGGTGAAGGCTGGCTGCTAACTGCGGAAATCCTTGAGCTCATCGAATCCGGTTGTCCGAACGTGATTTGTGCGCAGCCGTTCGCCTGCCTGCCGAACCACGTGACCGGTCGAGGCATGTTCGGCAAGATTCGCCGCCTGCATCCGGAAGCCAACATCGTATCCATCGATTACGATCCGGGCGCATCCGAAGCGAACCAGCTCAACCGCATCAAACTGATGATCGCAGCCGCCAAGAAGGCTCACAAGGCCGCGCAGCAGGGTGAGGCGGCGCAAGGCGAAAAAGCTGCCTGACCATAGGTGGATAAATCAATACACACTGACTGAAATTGACTAAAATACCGACGCTGGCAACATCTTCAGCGTCGGTATTTTTTAATTTCTTCAAGGCGTTTTTCCAGCGGTAGTGGGTATTCCTTCTGCCTTGATTGACGGTTGTCGATTGTTATTGGTCGGCTTATGTGGAGCATGTCTATTTTGATTGGAAAAGTCCGTTTGATTCGGCCTGTGCGAGAGGATGTTATCAGTTTTTCGTATAGCGATCACGCCGTGCTCATCAATGCGTTTCGATAGGATTGCCAACATGACGACGCCACGAATTTCTTATGCACACCTGCTTACTGAGCCGAACCCGAAGCATGTGGAAAGTCTGGTCAAATTCTTCGAATCAGGCTGCCAAGAGCGCGGAACCGGCGGTTTCGGTGTGGAAATCGAGCATCTGCCAGTGCATAACAGTGATGACACCGCCGTGAACTATTACGAGGAAAATGGCGTCGAGGCGTTGCTGAACCGCATTCGTCCGTATTACGACGAAAGCAAGGAATACTGGGAGAACGGCAGGCTTGTTGGTCTTGGCCGCGAAGATATTTCCGTGTCGCTTGAACCGGGTGGTCAGCTGGAATGCTCGCTGGGCATTCTGCATAAGCCGGAAGATCTGCGCACGATTTATGGTGCGTTCCGCCGCGAAGTCGATCCTGTACTTGACGATCTTGGCTTTCGCTTGGTCAATTACGGGTATCAGCCGAAGTCCGGCTATGCCGACGTTCCCGTCAATCCGAAGGATCGTTACAAGTCGATGACCGCGTATTTGGGGCGCGTCGGCCAGTTCGGCCCGTGCATGATGCGCTGCTCCGCATCGACGCAGGTCAGCATTGACTATGTTTCCGAACAGGATGCGATTTCCAAGCTGCGTTTGGGTACGGTGGTCGGTCCGATCCTCGCATGGTTCTTCCGTAACACCCCGTATTTCGAGGGGCAGGAGAATCCGTATCCGCTGCTGCGCCAACGCATGTGGGATTATTTGGATTTCCAGCGTACGAACGTTATTCCAGGATTGTTCGATTCTCGCTTCGGTTGGGAAGATTATGCGGTCGACGTGTTGAGCACGCCGATGATGTTCGCTGATCTGACGCACACTCCGGAAGCGTTGGAAACTCCCGGAACTGATCTGCATCATCCTGCATTCTACGAGAATGCGAACGACGTGTATCCTGATCGTGAACTCAACGCATACGAAATCAATCATGTGATTTCCACACATTTCAATGACGTTCGTTTGAAGAACTTCATTGAATTCCGTCACTGGGATTCGCTGCCGGTAGCGCGTGCGGAACGGCTGACGGAAATCATCGGATCGCTGTTCTACGATCCGACGAACCGTGAGCGTCTCGAATCGTATTTCGATGGTATTCGTGAGGAAGACGTGTTTGAGGCGAAGGCGAACCTGCAGGCGCGTGGCCATCAGGCCGCTCCGTATGGCAATTCTCTGGAATTCTGGCAGGAATTCTTAGGATTGGAGGGCGTGCTTGCCGACGAACCTGGCGATCCGAAGCATCCTGACGTGTTCCAGAAGTAAAACTGTTTTTCTCAAATATTTTTGGTTGGCTGAGGCTGACTGAATGTGATCTCGAAGTGGTTTTGAATGTGGCAAGAAGTACATCGTCAGCTTGGAGTGGGAGACCCGTGAAGGCTATGAGAAGCCTGTCGACTGATCCCGCCCGGCCGGCCATCACGATCATTCAACGACCCTGATCCGGCCGTGATCCGATTCCGAGCGGCCGCGTGGCCGTTCGCGGGGCGCATACAATGGACCAAGGAACGTTGCGAATGACGCGCGGTTCCTTGGCCCATTGGGTCGAATGGGTTTTGCCATGGGTTGTGATGGGCGGAAACGAAAAGTTGGGCAAACCCCCGAACGTAAGGGCGGTGAGGCGCATGGTGCTAGGCATCGACGAGCGAATCGACGGCGTGAACCTCGGCAACTGGCTGGTGCTGGAGAAATGGATGGATCCGAAACCGTTCACCCGTAGCGCCGAAGACGATGAAATCTGGATGCACCGCACGCACGTATCCCTCTGGTCCGAACGGAATCTCGCCGAGGAACTGCGCCGGCACCGCGAAACCTACATCACCTTGGAGGATTTCCGTATTATCGTCGGTCACGGAATCAACCTCGTACGCATTCCCATACCGTATTTCATCTTCGGCGACTGGCCCGGGCATCCGGGCTGCATCACGTACCTCGACCGCGCGTTCCGCTGGGCGCGGGAGACGGGATTGAAGATTATGATTGACCTGCATACCGTTCCCGAATCGCAGAACGGTTTCGACAACGGCGGTCTGACGGGTGTATGCAAATGGGCGCAGAATACGGACTTGGTGGAGTACACGCTGAACGTGCTGGAGCGATTGGCTCGCCGATACCGCGACGAACCGGCCCTGCACAGCATCGAAGTACTCAACGAACCAGTGAGCTGGTCAGTGTTCCATAGCACATCGAACACGGCGAAAGACTCTCATGAGGCTTCCGGTAGCACGTATGTCTCACTGCGGTTTCTGAAGCGCTTCTACCGCGACGCTTACGCCCGGTTGCGCGCCGTGCTGCGTCCGGAAACCGTGATCGTATTCCATGACGGTTTCCGACTACTTCGCTGGGGCGGTTGGTTTCGTCGTGCTGGCATGCGCAACGTCATACTCGACACCCATCAATATCTCATCGCGATGGAGGATCCGCTGTTCTCGGGACCGGCACGCCGGCTGTACCTGCGATCGCGGCAACTGCCATGGCTGTACCGGATGCTGGTGGGTGCGAGTGGCATCGTCATCCGTTCGGCGGCCCGTCGTATTCCCGTGCTGGTGGGCGAGTGGTGTGTGGAGAATCAGTGGGCCCTACACAGCCAAAACCGATCGGCTGCATACCGCCAAGTGTCACGATTGCAACGCGCGGCATGGGACGTGTCGGCGGGGCAGATCTATTGGAGCTACCAGCTTGCGCGCTCCGCGAAACCGGGCAGTGGCGAAGGGAGACCGCCGCGGGACCCTCGCAACGGCGGCAATCTTGAGGCGTGGGATCTGACTCGCGTATGGCGTCATGGATGGATTCTGGCGGATACCCCTCACGATGACGTGCCATAGGCAGTCAATCAACGGCAATCGACGCAAGGTGCATTAGACTCGGAATCATGGCAGAGGAAGAGACTTCGAAACGTATCCGAAAATCACCACAGGAGCGTCGAGCGGAAGTGCTGGATGCGGCTGTCCAGCTGATTAGCGAGCGTGGGTTCAATGGCATTTCCATTCAGGATGTTGCTGATCGCGTGGGCATCTCCAAGCAGGGTGTGCTCCGGTATGTGGGCAATAAAGACAATATGCTGGCCATGGTGTTCAACGAGTATTACGGTGAAACGGGCACTCCTGAGGATTTCTTCGCATCCGGTATGCCTGGCAGTGATCCTACTGCGCCGCTGTTTCCCTCATATTTGCGTTATTTGGTGCGGCATAATTCACGCCGCCGCATGATGGTGCAGTTGTTCACCGTGCTTTCTGCGGAATCGTTGAATCCTGAACATCCGTTGCATGATGAATTCACTGCTCGTATGGACGATATTTGGGAGAACTATTCGCAATATCCTTGGCTGATTCCTCCGCAATTGGGTTCATGGAAGTCGAGCATGCGGCCAGTAGTGCGCAAGGCCATGGAAATCATGGATGGCGTGCAATTATGGTGGTTGCGCGAGCCTGAAGTTGATTTGTGCAAAGAGTGGGCTCAGATGGAAAACATGCTGTTTCCATCCCCGTTGTGGGATGCATATCGCTGATTGTTGAATCTTTTTTGAGATTTCGTTGCATGTTTTCGTGTGAAAAGGCGGGAGGCCGATGGCGCTCTCGCCTTTTGCATTGATGGGGTTATGTCGAGTTGCGGATGCGTACATGATATACTAAACTACCAATTGGTAATTAAAGGAAATCGCTTCAATGAGGAAAGTGAGCAATCCATGGCCGAAACCACTGAAAATACGATAGATCTGCCCTATAAGAATCCGGAACTTTCCACTGAGGAACGCATCGTCGATCTGCTTGGTCGCATGACCCTTGAGGAAAAAGTCGGGCAGATGATGCAGCTTGACGCGCGCAGCGGCGATTTGGACGATCTGATCGTCAACAAGCATGTCGGTTCCATTCTGCACACCTCGCCGTCTGATCTGCCGAAAGCCGTGGAAACGGTGAACACCAAAACCCGTCTCGGCATTCCGCTGGTGATCGGTGACGACTGCATTCATGGCTATTCCTTCTGGCCGGGAGCCACCATTTTCCCGGAACAATTGGGCATGGCAACCACGTGGGATTCCGAAAAAGTGCAGGCCGCAGGGCGTGCCACCGCCGAGGAAGTGTCAGTCACCGGTGTGCACTGGACGTTCTCCCCGGTGCTGTGCATCGCACGAGACACCCGTTGGGGTCGTGTGGGTGAAACCTTTGGCGAAGATCCGTACCTAATCGGCGAAATGGCATCGTCCATCGTCAAGGGCTATCAAGGTGGTGCCAAAGCGGGCGAGCCGCTTGCCAAAGACGCGATTCTCGCATGCGCCAAGCATTTCGCGGGCTATTCCGAAACCCAGGGAGGCCGTGACGCTTCCGAAGCCGATCTGAGCCACCGCAAGCTGGAGTCTTGGTTCCTTCCGCCGTTCGAACGCGTGGCCAAGGAAGGCTGTGGCACCTTCATGCTTGGCTACGAATCCATCGAAGGCGTGCCGGTCACCTTCAACAAGTGGCTGCTTTCCGACAAGCTGCGTGGCGCTTGGAACTATCAGGGCACGCTTATCACCGATTGGGACAATGTCGGCCGTTCCGTGTGGGAGCAGAAGGTCAAGCCTGACTATGTGCAGGCTGCTGCTGACGCGGTCAGGTCCGGCAACGACTTGGTGATGACCACGCCAAAGTTCTACGAGGGTGCGATCGAGGCCGTGAAGACCGGTCTGCTTGACGAATCGTTGATCGATGCCGCCGTGGCTCGTATTCTCGCATTGAAGTTCCGTCTTGGACTGTTCGAAGATCCGCGTCTGCCGGACCAGGAGCGTATCGATGCGGTGATCGGTTCCGAAAAGCATCAGCAGCTCAACCTTGAAGTGGCTCGCGAAGCCGTGGCATTGCTGAAGAACAATGGTTCGCTGCCGTTCAATGCGGCTGGCGCGAAGCGTATCGCGGTCGTTGGTCCGCTTGCCGACGATGCGCAAACTCAGCTGGGCGACTGGGCCGGCAGCTCCGGCCAGATCAACTGGATGCCTGACGGCCACCCGCGTGAAATGATCACCACCGTGCTTGATGGTTTCAAGCAGCTCGCTCCGAAAGGCTGCGAGGTCGTGTACTCCCGCGGTGCCAATATCGTGGATTTGGTGCCTGATCCGGAAGGCGAGTTCTACCCGGATGGCCAGCCTCGCCCGAAGATCGGCGTTTCCGCCAAACTCGACCGCGCACTGCTCGATGAAGCCGTGGAAAACGCTCGCCAAAGCGACCTGATCGTGGCCGTGGTGGGTGATGTGATTCAAGCCATTGGCGAAGGCTGCTCCACCGCTACGCTTGAACTGCTCGGCGGCCAGAATGCACTGATCGACGCGCTGTCGAACGTGGCTCGCGAAACCGGCAAGCCGTTCGTGGTGGTACTCGTCAGCTCCAAGCCGCAGGTGCTGCCGGCATCCGTGATCGGTACCAACGGTGTGATTGTTGACGAAACACCGGCCGAAGGCACTTCGGCTCTGCTGTGGGCTCCAAGCCCGGGCATGAAGGGCGGCCAGGCCATCGCCGAAATCATCCTCGGCGAAACCGAGCCGAGCGGACGCCTGCCGATCACCTTCCCACGCCATGCAGGTCAGCTGCCGGTCTACTACAACCAGATTCGCGGCCAGCACGGCAACCGCTACGCCGACCTCACACAGGATCCGGCATTCGCATTCGGCGAAGGTCTGAGCTACACCACGTTCGAATACGGCGAACCGACGGTCACTAACGTTCCGGAATCCGGCGCATTCGGCGAAACCGACACCGTGCATGCTGAAATCACCCTCACCAATACAGGCGATCGCAAGGGCACGGAAGTAGTGCAGCTCTACATCGGCGACATCGTGACCTCTTACAGCTGGACTGATCGCGAACTCAAAGCATTCCAGCGTGTGAAACTAGAACCGGGCGAAAGCAAGACCGTTGCCTTCGATATTCCGGTTTCCGATTGCACCATCGTCGATTTCGAAGCTAACCGAATCGTCGAACCAGGCGAATTCGAAGTGCTTATCGGTCACTCCAGCCGTCGCGAAGACCTGAAGTGCACCACCTTCACCGTCGCGTAAGCAAACGAAATGAACCGTGTCGCAGAACCCAATAATCGACACGCTAATCTGATATGAGCCGCCTACGAAATGCTGATCGTAGGCGGCTCATGCAATTTCACGTAACATTTCTGCCCTACATAATGTTCTGCCTTACGTAATGTGTGGTGTGTGCCGGCGCAAACTGTAGCCGCGCCGGCATGCGAATATCGTCGACAATTTCGAAGCAAAAACTATTACACAACCTTTCTATCGAAGGAGCAGAGTGTCTACGGATAAGAGGAACGCATCATCAGACATACCCATCGAACATGCCGAAAACGGCACGGTTTCCGCCACCAACGGCGCACAAAGCGGCGCAATCAACGACACGTGTATGAGCGAAGGCAAACTTACCATCGTGGTGGTGGCGCTCGCCATTCTCACCTTCCTCGGCATTCTGTCGGGAACTTCGCTGAACATCGGATATTCGGCGTTGATGGAAGAGTTTGCGATTTCCGCCGACGTGGTGCAATGGCTGACCACCGGGTATCTGCTGTTGCTTTCCGTGGCCATTCCGACGTCACCGTTCATGGTGCGCAAATTCCCGACCAAAGCGTTGTTTGTTATGGCCATCGCGCTGTTTTCCGTGGGAACGCTCGTCGGCGCGCTCGCATTGAACTTTCCGATGCTGCTTGCCGCACGACTGATCATGGCGCTCGGCACGGGTGTTTCCCTGCCGCTGCTGACCAACATCATTCTCGACAAGGCTCCATTCCACAAGCGCGGCATGATGCTTGGGTTGGTGAGTTTGGTGACGTGCGCGGCTCCGGCCATCGGGCCGGTGTTCGGCGGATTGGTGATGGAATTCCTGAACTGGCATTGGATTTTCTATGCCATGATTCCGTTCCTGGTGATTTCATTCGTGCTTGGCGCGGCTACCGTGCCTGACATCCGTCACGGTGAGAAGGGCTATCTGTCGGTGCCATCACTGCTGTTGGTGGCTGTTGGCTTGTCCGGCATTATTGTTGCGGCCAGTCTCTTCGCGCAATGGAATGGCGATTGGCGATTTTGGAGTGTGCTTATCGGTGCCATTGTGGTGTTGGCGGTGTTCGCCGTATTGCAGTTGCGTATGGCTCATCCGTTGGTGGAAGTGCGTACGTTTGCATATTCGGGATTCACGCTCGGCATGGTGATTCTGCTCATGTCTTCCGGCGGTGTGCTTGGTGTGAACTTCTTGCTGCCGATTCTGCTGCAGCGAGGATTGGGGCATACGTCGATGACGGCCGCTTTGATTTTGCTGCCGGGCGCTGTGATTGGCGCGGTGTCGGCTCCACTGATCGGCGGCGCGTTGAAAGAGCATTTCCCGCCGAAGTTCATCGCCTGCGGTTTTGTTGGCGTGGCGGTGATGGATGTGGCGATGATGCTTGGCGGCTCGCACGAAGGAGCCATTGCCGTGGCGTACGCGCTGTTCATGGCCGCTTCCGGATTCGTGCTGGTGCCCGATCAGACGCATGCGTTGAACCAGTTGCCGTCTTCCATGAACGCCGACGGTTCCGCGGTGATGAATACCATGCAGCAGCTCGCAGGCGCCATCGGCACGGCTGTGGCATCCACGTTGATTTCCGAATTCTCGGCCGCCAACGTGAATGCCGGCATGCAGCAGGCTGACGCTTATGTGGCTGGCTTCTCCACCAGCATGTGGGTGTTCTTCGGCATGGCCGTATGCGGTGAGATTCTGGCGTTGCTCATGTTCCGCTTCTCGGTGAAGCGTGCTCAGGAGTAGCCTGCAAGCCGAACCATTTGGGGCATGACTGCCCCAAATCTCAGTCATGGTGACATGCGGCCAATCCTCAGCGTCGAACGCATCGGCAATACGGAAGATGGCCGTGGCATATGGCTGGTTGACTTCGGACAGAACTGTTCGCAGCGCATCCGCCTGCACATGCGCGATCTTGAAGCAGGACAAAGCGTGACGTTACGTCATGTGGAAGTGTTGGAACCGGACGGATCCATCGCCACGCGAACCTTGCGCCGAGGCCAGCAGTGCGATGTGTACACTTCCAACGGTTCCGACGCTTGGTGGGAGCCACGATTCGCGATGCACGGCTTCCGCTATGCACAGATCGAAGGTTTCGCAGGAGAACTGACCGCAGCCGACATGGATTGCCGCGTCTACCATTCCGTGATGGAACGCACCGGCGAACTGACCACATCGAATCCGCTGCTCAACCGTTTGCACGAGAACGCCGTATGGTCGATGCGTTCCAACTTCGCGTCCATTCCAACCGACTGCCCGCAACGCGACGAACGCATGGGTTGGACGGGAGACATCTGCCTGTTCGTGCCTACCGCGGCTTATTTGTATGACGTATACGGGTTCCTGAAAAGCTGGCTGAAAGACGTGCGTGCCGACCAGGTCAAGTGGGGCACTGTGCCGTTCTACGTGCCGTTCGTGCCGTTGGGCGTATGGGCGCATCCACAAGCCATCTCTACGTGGGGCGATTCGGCGGTGAAAGTGCCGTGGACGCTGTACATGGAAAGCGGGGACATGCAGGTGCTCGCCGATTCCTACGATCTGATCCGTGATTGGATCGATGAAGTGGCAGGGTACCTTTCGCCCGATGGCGTATGGGATCGCAAGCCGGACTATCCGCTCGGGCAGCTTGGCGATTGGCTTGATCCGACCGCGCCTCCGGAAGATCCTACGCAGGCCATGACCGAAAAGGAACTGGTCGCCACCGCGTTCTACGCACGCAGCTGCATGCAAGGCACGCAAATCGCGCATATTCTCGGCAAAACCGATGATGAAACTCGATTCGCCGCCCTGCGTGACCGTGTGATTGATGGATTCCTGCAGCGTTTCACCAACCTTGACGGCACCATGACATCCGACACCCAGTGCGCCTACGCGCTGCTGACCTCCACCGAATGCCCAAGCTGGCTTTACCAAGTGGTTATGGGGGGCACCACCACGTGGGAACGTTGGGATTCCATGCGGGCCGATGGTTCGCTGAACCCCGGCGGCATGACCTCGTTCAACCATTATGCGCTCGGATCGGTGGCGGAATGGATGCATGCGCATATCGGCGGCCTTGAAGCCGTTGAACCCGGCTGGAAGCGGTTCCGTATCGCTCCGGTGATCGGGGGAGATCTCACCCATGCCGAAACCTCTCACATCACCCCATATGGCAAGGCGGAAGTGCAATGGGAAGTCAACGCCAATGTGCTTGATCTGACGGTTGCGGTACCTGCCGGAACCACGGCATTCGTGGATATCGTCGACCATGAGCGCGTCGATCTTGTTGCAGGAACGCATCATCTGCAGATGGCGCTGTAATCGTACGGAATCGTGTGAAATCGTATGAACGAAAGTCCTGCCGAAGCTGAAGCCAAATAAAAGTCGGCGTCGGCAGGACTGCGATCATACCAAAAATGAAAAAAGCTTTCTTCATCGTATATTTCAAATCATTTCAATATTTCAAAAAAAGAACATGCTTCCAAGGGGGGGGGAATCATGACAGCAAATGCATCACGCGAGCCAAGCACCGCAGTATTGAGTGATATCGCACCTGACAGCGGCCGCAAACTGACATCCACCGAAAAATGGCGATTCGGCGTCGGCTTCGTGCTCTTCTCGCTGATTTGGATGGTCGCAGGCACTTCCGGATCGGCCGTGCTGCTGCCGCAACGATTCACCGAACTGAACATAGGCATGCCCGAAGTGATTCTCGGCACCATGAATTCCGTAGGCTGCGTATTCGCACTGTTCTCCAACGTGATTTTCGGTGCGTTAAGCGACATCACGCGCTCGCGTTTCGGCAAGCGCACGCCATGGATTGCGGCAGGTGGTCTGATTACGGCAGCCGGCTATGTTCTCGCCTTCTCCAATGCGCAGTTGGTGGGTATTGTGGCCGGATGGTGCATTGTGCAGGTCGGCGTCAACATGATGATCGCTCCGGCTGTGGCAGTGCTGTCCGACCGCATTCCGGAAAACGTGCGTGGTACGTTCTCCGCATTCTATGGTGGTGCGCAGATCGTCGGATCATCCGCCGGAACGTTCCTCGGATCGAAATTCATTGAAAACATGGGCACCGGATTTGCGATCGGTGCGGTACTGTTCGCAGTCACCGGTATCGTGACCGTGCTGATCTGGCCGCGCGAACGCTCCTCGGCTGCTTCTGTGGCTTCCGTCGAGTTTTCGGATGCCATCGCAAAGCTCGACGTCAAGCAGTTGCTGCGTTCGTTCATTCCTCCTACCAAGAATTGCCGAGATTTTTACTTTGCATTGATGGGCAGATTGCTGCTTATCTTGGGTTGGAACATGATTTCCGGCTATCAGCTGTATATTCTGCAGAAATACTGCGGGTTGAGCGTAAAGGATTCCGCGGCGACGATTTCCACCATGTCGGTGATTTCCATGGTTGTGCTGATCGTCACGTCCATGGTGTCGGGTCCGCTGTCGGACCGTCTGCAGCGCCGCAAGGTCATCGTGGCGATCGGTTCGGTGATTATCGCGATTGGTGTGGCCATTCCGTGGTTCATGCCGAATGCTTTGGGCATGATGCTGTTTGCAGGCATCGGCGGTGCCGGTTATGGCATTTACATTGCCGTCGATCAGGCGTTGAACGTCGATGTGTTGCCAAGTCAGGAAGAAGCTGGTAAGGATCTGGGCATTCTGAATCTTGCCAACACCGTTGGTCAGGTGCTTGCTCCTGTGGTTGTCGGTGCGATTGTGCTTGCCACTGGCAGTTATGCGGCGCTGTTCCCGATCGCTGTGGTTGCGGTGCTGCTGGGTGCGGTGTTCATCATGCTGATTCGCAAGGTGAAATAGCTGCAGTAATGCGCAATGTGCTGGCGATTGCGGCACAGGTGATTTCTACATTGCGTTCCGTGCCGGCGATCAGCGTCGCAAGATCCGCCGGCCCGGGCGCAATACCGAACGTCGCGACAATGCCGGCCTCGTTCAGCGCTTCGACGGTGTGCGAATCGCGGGTTACCGTTCCGCCGATGGCGATAGTCGGTTTTCCTTGCGATTGCGCCAGTTTCGCAATGCCACTCGGCACTTTGCCGTACGGTGTCTGACTGTCGATGGAGCCTTCTCCGGTAATGACAACATCGGCCCATGCGCATGCTTCGCGACCATGCGCAAGATCTAGAACAAGTTCGATTCCCGGTCGAATCGATGCGTTGAACAGGCCGAGCATACCGCCGCCGGTACCGCCCGCGGCGCCCGATCCGGGAGTGTGTTCGATATCGCGGCCGCTATATTGCATGATTGCGTGCGCGAGATTCGCAAGCCCTTGATCGAGAAGCTCGACCTGTGTTGCGGTCGCGCCTTTCTGCGGGGCGAATACATGGGCGGCGCCTTCGGAGCCAGTCAACGGATTGGTGACATCGCAGGCAAGAATAATCGGAATGTTCTTCACGGAATCGGGGACTTCCGAATCGTCAATCTTCGCCAAATCAGCGAGAGCGCCGCCGCCAAGCGGAATAGCGTGGTCTGTCGAATCGAGAAAACGAAACCCAAGCGCGCGTGCCAATCCGGTACCGCCATCCGTGGTGGCGCTACCGCCCAATCCAAGCACGATGCGATCCGCGCCGGCATCAATCGCCGCACGAATCAGCAAGCCAGTGCCGAATGTGGAAGCGGTCAGCGCATTGCGGTCGGCGGGGGAGACCCGCTCAAGTCCGCTTGCTGAAGCCAATTCGACCACGGCGGTACGGAGAGTACAAGAAGCGTGGTTATTGCCAAGAAAGCCATATTGTGCGGTAATCGGGCGGCCGATCGCATCAACCGTCTCGACATAGCGTAATGTGCCGCCGGTGGCGTGAACCAACGCTTGCGTCAATCCCTCTCCGCCGTCGGAAAGCGGCAAAAGCCGGCATTCTGCCTGCGGGTTACCATACATAACGCCGCGAGCCATCGCCTGCGCGATTGCTTCAGCCGAAGCGGCCTCTTTGAACGAGTCCGGTGCCAGCAAGATCCGCATACATGCCTCCTTTACGTCTTCCCAAGTTTAGGCTACAACAGCTGCCTCCAGACGTGACCATTTCTTCCAGTGACTGGAGGTTTTGGGACGCTGGTGAGGTTCTAAGCGGGGTGTTTCTTCCAGTGAATGGAAGAAACTGGTCAGTTAGGGTGGGTTTTGGAGTCTGGATTCTTCCAGTCACTGGAGGTTTTGGGATGCTGATGACGTTCTTGGCGGGGTGATTGTTCCAGTGACTGGAGGTTTTTGCCTGTTGAAAGGGCTTCTGGTGGGATGATTTCTCCAGTGGCTGGAGGAATCTGGACTTGTATGAGTGGACAAGTATGTGTTTCAGGATAGGGGGTCAGCGGTAGCCCTCCCACATGGGCAGGGGGAACAGGGCGTCTTCGCATTCCGCCCACATGGCGTTCAGATCCTGACCGGGCGTGCGCAGCCAACGCAGTTGCACGCCGTCCATCATGGCGAATCCCGCATTGAGCAGCCGGCGCGTATCAACACCTTCGGGCACACGCCAACGAATGTTGAGCGCGGTGTCGGCATTATGCAGCTCTCGATTGGCGAAATACTCGTGTGCCGGGTGGTTCGGGTCGATCGCTTCGGCGCTCAACGTGGAAAACATGTGCACCTGAAGCGGTCTGCGTGCGTTCACCGCCACGATTTTGCGCCACATATTGGCGATCAGCGGGCGCGGCTCACGTACCATATCGGTCAGAATGTCTTCCGTTTCGGAATCATAGACCTCGTCCAATGCGGAAGCGAGCAGACCCTCTTTGCTGCCGACATAATGCAGTACGCCGGCCTTGGTAAGGCCCACACGATCGGCGATTTTCTGCAGGGAAGTGCCGTAATAGCCGAGCGTCCCAAACAGCTCGACGGCCGCGTTGAGGATCTCCGCTTTCCGGTCGACTTCTTCGTTGGCCATGTTAATTCCCTCTTTTGCCCTTCATAATGACGATCTACGCACGCATAGTGCGTGGTAATGCCACTTCTCGTATGTTATGAGTACTGCAGTTACTTTACGGTTGGTTAATTGATTTTTCAAGGAAGATTGGCGTGTTGCGGTGTTGGTTTTGATAAAGTACCTACCAACCGGTTAGTAGAGATTTCGGGGTTGAGGTCCCATGTAGATCGGTTAACCGATACGAACTCAAGAAAACGATGCGAAAGAGGAACGTATGAGCGAAAGCACCTATCCTTCCGTCAATGACCTGACGCTTGAAGAGAGGGCATCCCTGACTTCCGGCGGCGACGCCTGGCATCTGCAGGGCGTTGAAGCCAAGGGCATTCCCGGCTACATGATCACCGACGGCCCCCACGGCCTGCGCAAGTCCAATTCGGCCACCACCGGCGAAGTCGACCTGAACAACTGCGTGCCTGCCACCTGCTTCCCGCCGGCGGCTGGTCTGTCCAGCTCCTGGAATCCGGAACTCATCCACCAGGTTGGCGAAGCCATGGCCGAAGAGTGCATTCAGGAGAAGGTCGCCGTAATCCTCGGCCCGGGCGTGAACATCAAGCGCAACCCGCTCGGAGGCCGCTGCTTCGAATACTGGTCTGAAGATCCGTATCTGGCGGGTCATGAAGCCATCGGCATCGTCGCCGGCGTGCAATCCAAGGGCGTGGGCACTTCGCTTAAGCATTTCGCCGCCAACAATCAGGAAACCGACCGTCTGCGCATCAGCGCCAACATCTCCCAGCGTGCATTGCGCGAAATCTACTTCCCGGCGTTCGAGCACATCGTCAAGGAAGCCCAGCCGTGGACCATCATGTGCGCATACAACTGCATCAACGGCGTGCATGCGGCGCAGGACCACTGGCTGCTTACCGACGTGCTGCGCGACGAATGGGGCTTCCAAGGCATCGTCATGAGCGACTGGGGCGCCGACCATGATCGCGTCGCATCCCTCAACGCGGGCCTCAACCTCGAAATGCCGCCAAGCTACACCGACGACCAAATCGTGTATGCGGCACGAGACGGCCGCATCCAGCCGGCACAGCTCGACCGTATGGCACAGGGCATGATCGACCTGGTCAACAAGACGCGCGCTGCCATGAGCATCGAAAACTATCGCTTCGACGTCGAAGCCCACGACGAAGTCGCACATCAGGCCGCCGTCGAATCCATGGTGCTCCTCAAGAACGATGACGCCATTCTGCCAGTCGCTGACGATGCCAAGGTCACCGTCATCGGCGAATTCGCGCGTACCCCGCGCTACCAAGGCGGCGGCTCCTCGCACATCACCCCAACCAAGATGACCAGCTTCCTCGACACCCTCGCCGAACGCGGCGTGGATGCCAAGTTCGCTCCAGGCTTCACCCTCGACCTCGAACCGGCCGATCCGGCACTCGAAGTCGAAGCCGTCGAAGCTGCCAAGGGCGCCGACGTGGTGCTCATGTTCCTAGGGCTTCCTGATGCGGCCGAATCCGAAGGCTTCGACCGGGAGACCCTCGACATGCCGGCCAAGCAGATCGCACTGCTCGAAGCCGTCGCAGCCGAAAACAAGAACGTTGTGGTCGTGCTCTCCAACGGTTCCGTCGTCACCGTGGCACCATGGGCCAAGAACGCCAAGGGCATCCTCGAATCCTGGCTGCTCGGCCAGTCCGGCGGTCCGGCACTCGCCGACGTGCTGTTCGGCAAGGTGAGCCCGTCCGGCAAGCTTGCGCAGACCATTCCGTTCGACATCAACGACGACCCAAGCACCATCAACTGGCCGGGCGAAGAGGGCCATGTCGACTACGGCGAAGGCGTGTTCGTGGGGTACCGCTACTACGACACCTATAACAAGGCCGTCGACTATCCGTTTGGCTTCGGCTTGAGCTACGCCACGTTCGAAGTAAGCGACGTGAAGGCCGTCAAGACCGGTGCCTGCACCGCATCCGTCAGCGCAGTGGTCAAGAACACCTCGAACGTTGACGCCGCCGAAACCGTGCAGGTGTACGTGGCTCCCGGCAAGGCCGACGTGACCCGTCCGAAGCACGAGCTCAAGGGCTTCAAGAAGGTGTTCCTCAAGGCCGGCGAATCCGCCGAAGTCTCCTTCGAGCTCGACGATCGCGCCTTCGCCTACTGGTCTGAGAAGTTCAACGACTGGCACGTGGAGAGCGGCGAATACACCATCGAGGTCGGCACGTTCAGCCGTGACATCGCCGGTTCCGCGGTAGTGGAGCTCGACGGCGACGGCAAGGCCCAGCTGCTCACCGAATGGTCCAACTTCATGGAATGGCGCAAGGATCCGCTCGGCTCCAAGGTGCTTGAGAAGCTGCGTGCCGAAGGTGAAGCCGGCCGCATGCCGATCGTGCCCGACAATGACATGACCCGTCTGTTCCTCGATTCCATGCCAATCAACAGCATGTCGGTGCTGATGGGTGCCGATGGCAAGCAGGTCTTCGAATACATGCTTGCCGAATACGCTGAACTCACCAAGTAGTTTCGCGGGATTCAAGGCTTAGGGCCGAGGAATCCGGTCCGTTACTCTGAACCGGTACGGACCTGATTCCTCGGCGTTTGCATTGTTGGAAGGTTGCTCTGGGTCGTTGCTTTATGGCGATTTTCAGGGCAAAAGAATACATGCGACACGCTGATTGTTGCATGTGCAACAGTTGTATATGCAACGGTTTACCATGTATGCTGTGGCAGAAGTAACGAACGAGCAATACAAGGAATCGACTGGCTCACGGCTCGTCGAAGTCTGGGAAAGCGGCTTGGCAAAGCCTCCAAGCGTGGCCATTCGCTCGCTGCACAACGTGGTCAACCGGTATCTGCGCGTCACTCGCCCTGAAGCGGCAGAAGGCATCAGCAACGGCAATGTTGACATCATCGTGTATCTGGCACGGCATGACAACGAGGAAATCTTTCCTCAAGACATTGAGCAACGCTTCGGCGTGACCCGATCTACATCATGCCGGGTGCTGGGGCTGATGGAACAGAAGGGCCTGATCGCGCGCGAACCGGTGAAACGCGACGCGCGACTGAAAAAAATCGTGTTGACGGACAAGTCGAGGCATATCGCCGAAGTCTTGCATGACAATGCGAAAAACATGGAACGAATCCTGCTGGAAGGTCTTGAAGACGATCAGATCCGCCAATTCATGCACGTGCTCGACGTCATGCAAGCGAATCTGGTGAAAACAGGTTTGATCGGAGACGAAAACCGATATCCAAGTTTGGAAATACCGGAACAAGGCGCAAGCGAATCGCAAGTTCCGCAAAAAACATGCGATGACCATGCTTCGAATAATCGCGATGCTCGTGATGAGTACGTCTCGCACGTATTGCGGATATCGCAGGAAATGGCGATCACGCGCAATCGCGGATAACGCACGTCATAAGTAAGTATGAAAAGGAAAGGACAAGTGGTGGCAACGGCAAACGTAACGGCGTCTACAACGTCAAAACCAAAGCAACACGTGATTCGCACACTAGGCAGATCCCTGCGCGAATACAAAAAAGCCAGTCTGCTCTCCCCGGCATTCGTAGCCGTGGAAAGCGTGCTGGAAATCCTTATTCCGACTGTCATGGCATCGCTGATTGATGAGGGCATCAGCGGTGGCAGCATGCCGGCGATTTTGAAATTCGGCTTGATTCTGCTGATTTGCTCGGTAGTTTCGCTGACATCCGGCTTTTTGGCTGGAAAGTTCTCGGCTATCGCAGGTGCCGGATTCGCGAAGAATCTGCGTCACGATCAGTTTGAGAAGGTGCAAGGCTACAGCTTCACCAATATCGACCGTTTCTCCACCGGTTCGATCATCACACGACTGACCACCGATGTGACCAACCTGCAGAACGCGTATTCGATGATCATCCGCATGGGTGTGCGTGCTCCGATCATGGTGATTGTGGCGTGGGTCTTCTCCTTCCGCATCAGCCCATCCATCTCTTTGGTGTTCCTCGCCTGCATTCCAGTGCTCGCCATCGGCTTGTGTGGCCTGGTGGTGCTGGTGCACCCGGTGTTCGAACGCGTGTTCCACACGTACGACAAGCTCAACAACGTGGTCGACGAGAACCTGCAAGGCATCCGCGTGGTCAAGTCTTACAATCGCGAAAGCCACGAAACCGAAAAGTTCAACCGTATTTCCGAGCGTATCTTCAAGGACTTCACCAAGGCCGAACGCATTATGAGCTTCAACAATCCGCTTATGATGCTGTGCGTGTACGTGTCCATGCTGCTTATCGCCTGGATGGGTGCCCAGCAGATCGTGGCGTCCGGCAACAATGCGGCCCTTGGATTGACCGCCGGCGATCTGACCGCACTGGTCACTTACGCCATGCAGATCCTCATGGCCATGATGATGCTTTCCATGATTTTCGTGATGTGCATTATTTCGCAGGCTTCCGCCGAGCGTATCTGCCAAGTGTTGAACGAGGAAAGCACGGTTACGAATCCGGCTAATCCCGTCAAGGAAGTGAAGAATGGTGAGATTGATTTCGACCATGTCACCTTCCGTTATTCCACCACTTCCGAAAAGCCGGTGCTTGACGATATTGACTTGAAGATTCGTTCCGGTATGACCGTCGGCATCGTTGGCGGCACCGGTTCTGCAAAGTCCAGCCTGGTGCAGCTTGTGCCACGTTTGTATGACGTGACCGAAGGTTCGCTGAAGGTCGGCGGCGTGGATGTGCGCGATTACGATTTGGAAGTATTGCGTGATCAGGTTGCCATGGTGTTGCAAAAGAACGTGCTCTTCTCCGGAACCATTGCCGAAAACCTGCGTTGGGGCAATCCGAACGCCACTGATGAAGAGATTCGTCACGCATGCCAGCTTGCGCAGGCCGACGGCTTCATTCAGGAATTCCCCGACAAGTACGATACGTACATCGAACAGGGCGGTACCAACGTTTCCGGCGGCCAGCGCCAGCGTCTGTGCATTGCGCGTGCGTTGCTGAAAAAGCCGAAAATCCTGATCCTCGACGATTCCACATCCGCGGTCGACACCAAAACCGATCAGCTGATTCGTACCGCATTCCATCATGAGATTCCCGACACCACGAAGATCATCATCGCCCAGCGTGTGGCCTCTGTGCAGGAATCCGACATGATTCTCGTCATGGACCACGGCCGCATCATGGCAGCCGGCACGCATGAACAACTGCTCGAAAACTGCGACGAATACCGTTCCATCTACGAATCGCAAACCAAGAATCAGGCTCAACCTGAGGAACTGCAGTGAAAGGAGGCAACAGATGACTGAACAAACTTCCGCATTGAAATCCAAAGACAACAACAACGCGGCCGGCATGCAGCAATCGCACGGCAAGCCGCCGATGCAGAAAGCCGCACCGGGCACCACCAAGCGTATCTTCGGTTACATTTTCCAATACAAATGGCGTGTGGCACTTGTGGTAGTGTGCATTCTCGTCGGTGCCGCGGCCCAGGCCGGATCGTCACTGTTCCTACAGTCGCTGGTCGATACGTACATTCTGCCGATGGTTGGTGCCACCAATCCTGATTGGATGCCGTTGCTGCGTGCGTTGACGCTTATGGCATGCCTGTATGTGGCTGGTATTTTCTGCAGCTGGCTGTGGCAGTGGGTTATCGTCACTGTGGAACAGGGCACGTTGAAGAAGATTCGCGACGACATGTTCGCCCATCAGCAGACCCTGCCCATCCGCTACTTCGACACCAACGAACACGGCGACATTATGAGCCGTTACACCAACGACACCGACACATTGCGTCAGGCCATTAGCCAGTCGTTCCCGCAAATGTTCTCGTCTGCGGTGTCTGCGCTCGCGGCGCTCGTCTCCATGCTGTGGCTGTCGGTGCCCGTCACCATTTTCGTGCTCGCCTTCACCGTGATCCTGTTTGTGGTGGTACGCAAGGTTGTTTCCCGCTCCGGACGCTACTTCGTCAAGCAGCAGATCGCCATCGGCGATGTGAACGCATTCGTGGAAGAAGCTGTCAACGGCCAGAAGGTCATCAAGGTCTTCAACCACGAAGACGCCACCCAAACCACTTTCGACAAGAAGAACGAAGAACTCTTCGAAGCTTCCGCCGAAGCGAACACGTGGGGCAATGTGACCATGCCGATCGTAGGCAACATGGGCTACCTGCTGTACATTCTGCTGGCGATTTTCGGCGGATTTGCTGCGATTAGCGGACTTGGAAACTTCGGATTGTCCGGTACTGGCCCGCTCACCTTGGGTACGCTGATTTCGCTATTGACGTTGTCTCGTTCCTTTGTGAACCCGCTTGGCCAAGTGTCCATGCAATTCAACATGGTGATGATGGCGCTCGCCGGTGCTTCCCGCATCTTCGCGCTCATGGACGAACAGCCGGAAGATGACGGCGGTTCCGTGACCTTGGTAAATGTGGAACTTGGCGAAGACGGCCGCACCATGACCGAAGTCGACCACGAAACCGGCCACTGGGCGTGGAAGCGCGAGGAAGGCGATGACGGCACCCGTTCACTCAAGGCCGCGCAATCCTTGAGCTCACGTGCCGCCGAAGTGGCCATGAAGGCCCGTGAAACCGCTATCACTTCGCCGGATGGACGCCTCACCCTGCTGCAGGGCGATGTGCGCTTCACCGACGTGACCTTCGGCTACAACCCCAACAAGCCGGTGCTGCATGACATCACTTGGTTCGCCAAGCCCGGACAGAAGATCGCATTGGTTGGTGCCACGGGTGCCGGCAAGACCACGGTGACTAACCTGATCAACCGTTTCTATGACATTCAGGACGGCATGATTCTGTACGACGGCATTTCCGTCAAAGGCATCCGCAAGCCGGATCTGCGTCGTTCTCTGGGTGTGGTGCTGCAGGACGTGAACCTGTTCACCGGCACGGTGATGGACAACATCCGTTACGGTCGACTCGACGCCACCGACGAGGAATGCATCGAAGCGGCGAAGCTCACGAACGCCGACGGCTTCATCCGCATGCTGCCCAACGGCTACCAGACTGTGCTCGAAGGCGATGGTTCCGGTCTGTCTCAGGGCCAGCGTCAGCTGATTTCCATCGCTCGTGCAGCCGTGGCCGATCCGCCGGCCATGATCCTCGATGAGGCTACCTCGTCCATCGACACCCGTACCGAAGAGGTGGTGCAGGCTGGCATGGACAACCTCATGAAGGGTCGCACCGTGTTCGTGATCGCTCACCGCCTGTCCACCGTGCGCAACTCCGACGTGATCATGGTGCTCGACCATGGCCGCATCATCGAACGCGGCTCGCATGACGAGCTCATCGCGCAGAAGGGCGAGTACTATCAGCTCTACACGGGTGCCGTGGAGCTCGAATAATCGAATAATCTCCTGAATCGGAGCGATGCGAGCGCACGCTAGTTATACTAGCCGCGCTTCGATCCCTGTCGGCTGATACCGCCCTTATGGCCGGTGGCCTTGAACGGCATGGATCCTCTGGAAAATCCCTTGCTTTGGAATTGCGGTTTCGAAGCAAGGGATTTCTTATTGTCTTTGCCGTGCATGGTATTCGGCTGCGGCCAGCCTGCCTTCCGTGAAGACTGTTCCGTCATACGTTCATGAGACTGCTGCATGAGCAACGATTATAATTGGCTTGCGTAATCGTTGCACAAATCTCGCTTGGTTTGTCGTTATATCAATAATAGGTTATCCTTTCATGAGGTAAACGATTTACTAAATTGGAGAGCGAGACATGGCGACGATTAAAGAAATTGCGCAGCGTACCGGGTTTTCTCAGGCTACGGTGTCTCGACTTCTGAATGGGGATCCCACTCTTTCCGTGCGTGAGGAGACGCGTCGTAAGATCATTCAGGCGAGTGAAGATCTCGGCTACAGCATGCAGACCAAACGCATCGTCATTCCTCATGAGGTCGCGCTGCTTGATAATGAGAAGTCCGAAGAAGCGTTGCGTGACTCCTATTTCACTGATTTGCGTTCGGCGCTCGAGCGCAATGCTGAGCAGCAGCGCATGGAAATGACGGTGTTCCACAACCTCAATGACATGATTGCGTCCGGTTCCAAGTTCGACGGTTTCATGGTAATCGGCGCCGACCAGATTGGCGAGAAGGAATTGGAACGGCTGCACAGGGTCATGCCGTATGGCGTGTTCATTGATGTGAATCCGGCGCCGAATCTGTTCGATTCCGTGCAACCTGATTTGCAGCAGACCATACATGATGCGGTTGCGGCGTGTGCGGCCAAGGGCATGAAACGTGTTGGATTTATTGGTGGCAAGGGCTCCCTTATGAACTTTTATGAGGCCGACGAGGAGAACCGTGCCACGTATTTCCGCCGTGAAACGAAGCGTTTCGGCATTCAGTCCGACGGGCTCGTGTATTCCGACGGCCTGTTCACGGTGAGCAACGGACGTGCTTTGGGGGAGCGGTTCGTGCGCGATCATAATGGTGTGCTACCGGATGCCGTGATTGTCGCCGCCGATGTGATCGCGGTGGGCATGCTACAGGCATTCAATGCGGTTGGCGTGCTGGTGCCGCGTGACATCAGCGTGATCAGCATCAATAATCAGACGATTTCGCAGTTGACTTCGCCACCATTGAGCACCTTCTCCATTGATCTGAACGAGCTTGCGCGCGTTGCGACCTTGACATTGGGCGACGCCATTTCTGGCAAGCGTACGATTCGTCAGCATGTGTATCTGTCGACGTCATTGGTGGCGCGTGACAGTTTTGTGCCTGCGAAATAGTGATGCTTAAGACGTTACGCGTCTGGTGTTTCTTTTTACTTTTTCATTCTTGTGAATCCTACTAAAGAATCGTCCATAATCATGAAAAACAAGCGAAATAGTTCGCGCCGCATGCTATAGTGACAACCGAAATGCGAGCGATGATCCGTTATCAGCGGGGAGCTTCCGGAAGAACGGTCGTGTCAGCGGCTTATTAGACCCGGCGGGAAGGCCCGAACAGCCGAACATACGAGCGGTCGTGCGCGTCACAAAAGCATGGCAAACGAGGTGGTACCGCGGTGGCGGCGTCCAGCAGGCGCTATAGTCATCGTCCTCGTAGGAGAAAAATAGTAAGAACCTACGAGGAGATACGGTGAGCGAAAACAACGTGTATCCGAAGGCAGCTGCGGGTGAGCAGAGCGCCAATGTAGCGCCGAACCCCAGTTTCCCGAAGCTGGAAGAATCCGTCCTTGATTATTGGGAGAAGGACGACACTTTCCAGAAGTCCATTGAACGCCGTCCTTCCGGCGATCACAGCCAGAACGAATTCGTGTTCTTCGACGGCCCTCCGTTCGCCAACGGTCTGCCGCATTACGGCCACCTGCTGACCGGTTACGCCAAGGATGTGATTCCGCGTTACCAGACCATGAAGGGCCACAGGGTCAATCGTGTGTTCGGTTGGGATACGCACGGTCTGCCGGCAGAGCTTGAAGCTCAGAAGGAACTGGGCATCGATTCGGTCGATCAGGTCAAGGAGATGGGCATCGACAAATTCAATGATGCCTGCCGCGCCTCCGTGCTCAAGTACACCAACGAGTGGAAGGACTACGTGCACCGTCAGGCACGTTGGGTCGATTTCGAGCATGGCTATAAGACGCTGAACATTCCATACATGGAATCCGTGATGTGGGCGTTCAAGCAGCTGTACGACAAGGGCCTCGCGTATCAGGGCTACCGCGTGCTGCCGTACTGCCCGAAGGATCAGACGCCGCTTTCCGCGCATGAGCTGCGCATGGATGCCGACGTGTATCAGGATCGTCAAGACACCACCGTGTCCGTGGCCGTGAAGCTGCGCGACGAGGAAGACGCCTACGCGGTGTTCTGGACCACTACGCCGTGGACCGTTCCCACCAACTTCGCCATCGTGGTCGGTGCCGACATCGACTATGTGGAAGTGCGTCCGACCGAAGGCAAGTTCGCGGGCAAGAAGTTCTACCTGGGCAAGCCACTGCTCGGCTCCTACGCCAAGGAACTCGGCGAAAACTATGAGATCGTGCGCGAGCTCAAGGGTGCCGAGATGGAAGGCTGGCGCTACTACCCGGTGTTCCCGTACTTTGCAGGCGACGAGAACGCCGTCGAAGGCAAGGTTCCGGGTCCGGAAGGCTATCAGATCTTCACCGCCGACTATGTCGATACCGTTGAAGGTACCGGCCTCGTGCATCAGGCTCCGTACGGTGAAGACGATATGAATACGCTCAACGCCAAGGGCATCAAGAGCGTTGATGTGCTCGACGCGGGCTGCAAGTTCACTTCGCTGTGCCCGGATTACGAGGGCATGTATGTGTTCGATGCGAACAAGCCGATCCTGCGTAACCTGCGTGCCGGCGACGGCCCGTTGGAGCGCATTCCGGAAGATCGGCGCGCGATCCTTTTCCAGGAGAAGAGCTACGTGCACTCCTACCCGCACTGCTGGCGTTGCGCCACTCCGCTGATCTACAAGCCGGTGAGCTCCTGGTTCGTGTCTGTCACCAAGATCAAGGACCGTCTGCTCGAACTGAATCAGCAGATCAACTGGATTCCGGGCAATGTGAAGGACGGCCAGTTCGGTAAATGGCTCGCCAACGCACGTGACTGGTCCATTTCCCGTAACCGTTTCTGGGGTTCCCCGATTCCGGTGTGGGTGTCCGATGATCCTAAGTATCCACGCGTGGACGTGTACGGTTCGTTGGAGGAGCTGAAGGCCGACTTCGGTGACTATCCGCGCGACCATGAGGGCAATGTCAACATGCACCGCCCGTACATTGATGAGCTGACGCGCGTCAACCCGGACGATCCGACCGGCAAGAGCCATATGCACCGCATCAGCGACGTGATGGACTGCTGGTTCGAATCCGGTTCCATGAGCTTCGCCCAGTACCATTACCCGTTCGAAAACAAGGAAACCTTCGAACAGCATTTCCCGTGTGATTACATTGTGGAATACATCGGCCAGACCCGTGGCTGGTTCTACGTGCAGCACATCATGGCGACCGCCCTGTTCGACAAGCCGGCGTTCAAGAACGTGATCTGCCATGGCATCGTGCTTGGCTCCGACGGCCAGAAGATGTCGAAGCATCTGCGCAACTACCCGGATGTGAACGGCGTGTTCAACGATTTCGGTTCCGACGCCATGCGCTGGTTCCTCATGAGCTCGCCGATTCTGCGCGGCGGCAACCTGATTGTGACCGCCGATGGCATTCGCGACACCGTTCGCCAGGTCATGCTGCCGGTGTGGAGCTCGTACTACTTCTTCACCCTGTATGCGAACGCTGCTAATAATGGTGCCGGGTTTGATGCTCGTGCACTGCATGCCGATGAGGTTGCCGCACTGCCGGAAATGGACCGTTATCTGCTGGCACGTACCCGCCGACTGATCGAGAAGACGCAGCATTCGCTGGATGACTTCCTGATTTCCGACGCATGCGAAGCAGTGTCTGATTTCATTGACATGCTCACCAACTGGTACATCCGCAACAATCGTGACCGTTTCTGGAACGAGGATGAGAACGCGTTCAACACGCTGTACACCGTGCTTGAAGCATTCATGCGCGTGATCGCACCGCTTGCTCCGATGGAAGCGGAAGCAGTGTGGCGTGGTCTGACCGGTGGCGAATCCGTGCACTTGGCCGACTGGCCGTTCCTTGCCGACGAGCAGACCGGAGAGGCAACAGAACTGGGCCGCGTGCTTGTTGACGATCCGGCTCTGGTTGACGCGATGGAGAAGGTGCGCGAGGTCGTGTCCGGCACTCTGTCTATGCGTAAGACAAAGCAGATCCGTGTGCGCCAGCCGCTGTCCAAGCTGACCGTTGTGGTGGAGAACACTGCCGCCGTGGCCGCATACGACGAGATTCTGAAATCCGAACTGAACGTGAAGAACGTTGAACTGTGCACGCTTGAAGATGCCGAAACCCAAGGCTTGAAGATCATCAACGAGCTGCGCGTGAACGCTCGCGTGGCAGGCAAGCGTCTTCGCAAGGACGTGCAGTTCGCCATCAAGGCTTCCAAGTCGGGTGCATGGCATGTGAATGCCGAAGGCGCTCCGGTGTGCGAGACGCCGAATGGCGAGATCGTGCTTGAGGAAGGCGAATACGAGCTGATCAACAGCGTGGAGGAGAAGAACGCCGAAGAGGCCGCCAACTCCGTTTCCTCCGCGTTGCCGACCGGTGGCTTCGTGATCCTCGACACCGAGCTGAACGATGATCTGATCGCCGAAGGCTATGCGCGCGACGTGATTCGCGCTGTGCAGGACGCCCGCAAGGCCGCCGATCTGCAGATCTCCGACCGCATCGCACTGGTGCTGACCGTGCCGGCCGCCAATGTGGCCGATGTCGAGCAGTTCCGCGATCTGATCGCCCATGAGACGCTGGCCTCCTCCTTCGAGGTGAAGGAAGGCGCCGAGCTGGGCGTGGAGGTCGCCAAGGCGTGATGCCATGGCGGACTGACCGCGTCTGATGCGTGGCGCACGGGCGCGTGGAATGCACGAAGTGGTCCCGCCGTTTAGCGGCGGGACCACTTTTTTGTTCCGTGGTATGCTTGCGCTGCGACGATGGCGTTGCGATACGGAGCGATTGACGAGGTGACGATAATGTGTGCGACGTACTATGCGAGAACCAGCGATCACGGGTATGAGACCTGCGCGGAGCACCTGGCCATGGCCGGTTGCCTCGCCGGAGGGTTTGCCAAGGGCTTCGGGTATCTTGACGACGGATTGCTGGCTGGTCTGGTCCACGATCTGGGCAAATATTCGGATGCTTTCCAGCGGCGAATCCGCAATCCCGATCATTGCGGACCCGTCGATCATTCGACGGCCGGTGCGTTGCTGTTGATGCGGCATGCATGCCCGTTGGCGGCGATGGCGGTGGCCGGGCATCACGCGGGGCTGCCTGATCTCGGCAGTTACGGCGAGCTGGAGGGTCCAACGTTCATGAGCCGCATGAACAGGGCGCGCAGGGCGGGGGATTGCAATCCACTCGCTCTGGCTCAAGCGGGAGAGGCGCAACTGGATATTCCGCAGTCGGCGTTCCTGCATGGGACTCGATCCGCGAAGCCGATGACCTCGAGCAAGCGTTCCGAGCGATGGTCGCTGTACACCGACATGATGTTGACGCGCATGCTGTTCTCCGCTTTGGTGGATGCGGATCGACTTGATGCCGAATTCTTCACTTCGAATCGTATTGACCGTGCGGAACATCACATCCTTGAATCTTTGAAGAAGCACCTTGGTCCGCAGAACCTGACGAGTGGCCGGGTGCCCGCATTCGATGCCCTGCGTGAGGCGTCGCTGACGGTGTCCGTCGAGCGTGACGCCGAAGACCGGTCCCGGATCGATCGCCTGGCCGCCATCATGGAGGAGACGGCCGATGGATATCTTGCCGCACCCGATAAGCGGCCGATTGATATCAGACGCTGTGAGTTGCTTGAACGATGCCTGGCCTGCGGCAAAGATCCGTCATACGGCACTGGCCTATATACGCTTACTGCCCCCACTGGCAGCGGCAAAACCATTTCCTCGATCGCGTTCGCCCTCGAACATGCGCGCACCAACAATCTGCGACGCGTCATTTACGTGATTCCGTATACGTCGATTATCGATCAGACGGTAGGCCAGTTCGAGGCGATTTTTGGAACGGATGCCGTGTTGCCCCACTACTCCGAGGCACCGTACCAACTCAAGAACGAGTCCGACATGGATGAAACGGATCTCAGGCGCGCGCTTGCCGCGGAGAACTGGAACGCGCCGATCGTGGTCACCACGGCGGTGCAGTTCTTTGAAAGCCTGTACTCGAATGCAACCTCGCGATGCCGTAAGCTGCACAACATAGCGGATTCCGTTATCGTCTTCGACGAGGCGCAGACGTTGCCGGTGCCGTATCTGAGGCCGTGCGTACGGGCGATTGCCGAGCTTGTGGAGCGATACGGCTCCACGGCGGTGTTGTGCACCGCCACGCAACCGGAGCTGCAGCCACTGTTTGATGAATCCTTCGATGGCGACCATGTGCGTGTTCCTGAGATTTCGCCGTTCACTTGTGACGATAGGGACTCGTTCCGTCGTGTGACCATCAAACGACTTGGCGATATCGCATTGGATGCACTTGCAGAGCGACTGGGACACCACAAGCAGGTGCTGTGTGTGGTGAACACGCGTAGCAAAGCCCAGTGTCTCCATGATCGGCTGGCGGAAGATGACGCCGAAGGCAGTTTCTGCCTGACCACGCTGCAGTGTGCGGCGGATCGGCAGCGACTGTTCGCTGAGATCCGGGATCGTCTTGATGCCGGAGCGTCATGTCGCGTGGTTTCCACCTCCTTGATCGAGGCCGGCGTGGACGTCGACTTTCCCGTCGCATATCGTGAAGAGGCCGGACTGGATTCCGTCATCCAGACGGCCGGACGCTGCAATCGCGAAGGTCGTCGCCCCGCGTCGGAAAGTGTGGTCCATGTGTTTTCCACGGAAGGCGGCTGCGCCCCGTTCCTCCGTCAGAACATTGCGGCGTTCCGGGCGGTGGCCGATCGTCATGCTGATCTGAATACGGATGAGGCGGTTCGCGCGTATTTCGCGGAGGTGCTATGTCTGAGAAATGGTGGTGCCGTCCGCGCGACCGTCGGCAATGATGCGCTTGATCGGAAGCGTATCCTGCCGCTGCACGGGCGTGATGCGAACTGGCCTTTTGCGGACATTGCCAAACGGTTCAGGCTCATCGATACGCCAACCATACCGGTGTATATCCCGCTGCCCGGTGAGGGGTCGCTCTTGTGCGAACGATTGGAGCGTGGCGATATGGATCGCACGCTGTTTCGCAAACTCGGCAGATACGCGGTCAATGTATGGCCGCGGCATCTCGAACAGTTGAAGTCGGTGGGGGCGGTATTGACGGTCGGGTCGGGAAAGAACGACGAAGAGGATTGCTTCGTTCTGCGTGATATGGACCTGTATTCGTCTCGTCTGGGGTTGAGGCTGGACGATGCGACCGCTGATGGCATCTTCGTGTGAGGAGTCCGTGTGTCCGGTCTTGGATGCGACCGGACACACGGGCGTTCCGGCTCCGCGCAGATAGAGACCATACGAACACAAAGCAAAACCGCGAAAGTGTCACCGCAAATGGCGGGTGCCGTCATGAAAGCGATACTTGAAGACACGCCGTATCCGATGACTCTGATCAACGCGGTGGAGCGTCGGATCAATGCCGAACATGATATCTCGCCGGATAAGGCGGCAATCATCAAAGCGTATTACCTACGCGCAACAACCAATGCACAATTCAAGGAGGTGCTACGGATGGACATCAATGAAGAGAGCGGCTACCTGCCGTATGTGCTCGGCCGCATGTTCTCCATCTACGAGCAGATTCAGTTGGCCGCCATACCCGGCATCAATACCACGATCAAGGACAAGTATTTCACCAGTGCATCCACGACTCCTGCCCGCATCTTCCCGATTCTGGGAGATCTCGCGGCGAAGCACATGCGGAAAACCTGGAAGTCGGAAGGACTTAAAGTCAAGTTGGACAAGGCCCTGGGCGAGTTGACCGGGAGAGTGGGGGATCGTTATCCCTCCCGTCTTTCCTTGGAGGAACGCGGCGCATTCCAACTCGGATATTATTTCGAAAATCAGAAACGATTCAACAAAGCCAACAAGAACAACAACGAACAGGGAGAGAACAATGACTGACCGTAAACCCATCGAGAACCGTTATGATTTCACCATCCTCTTTGATGTGAAGGACGGTAATCCCAACGGCGACCCGGACTCCGGCAACATGCCCCGAGTCGACATCGAAACCGGTAATGGCCTGACGACGGATGTGTGCATCAAGCGTAAGATCCGCGACTATGTGCAGACGGCCATGGGCGAACAGGCCCCTTGGCGAATCTACATCCAGAACAGGCAGACGCTCAATCGGTTGGACAGCGAGGCGCTCAAGGCGGAACATATCGACACCAGCCTTGAAAGCAAGGACTTCGCCAAAGAAATCAAAGCTCTGAAGAAGACCGATCCCGAATTGGATCGGCGTCTGCGCGACTATATGTGCGACCAGTTCTTTGACATTCGCACCTTTGGCGCGGTGATGACCACATTCGTCAAGGGTAGTCTGTCGTGCGGTCAGGTGCGGGGTCCGGTGCAGCTCGGGTTCGCCCGCTCCATCGATCCGATCAGCGTTCAGGAGATATCCATCACCCGTATCGCCGTCACCACGGAAGCGGATGCCGCCGAGAAAAACAACACCATGGGCAACAAATTCATCATCCCCTATGGCCTCTACCGTATGAACGGCTACATCTCCGCCAAGCTCGCTCAGAACGTCACCGGTTTCTGCGATGAAGATCTCGATGTACTGTGGCAAGCGATTCTGAATATGTTCGAGTTCGATCGTTCTGCGGCTCGTGGAAATATGGCGGTTCGTAAGCTATATGTGTTCAAGCACAGCAGTGCGCTTGGTGATGCTCCGTCGTGGAAGTTGTTCGATAGCATCAACGTCCATAAGCGTGCAGAAGTGGATGCGCCCCGCGATTTTGCTGATTATGAGGTTCGAGTGAATCGCGAAGCCATTCCGGAATCCGTCAGCCTGACCGAAATGGTCGATCACGCATTGTGATTCCCCATGCAAATCGGAGATCGTCATCGCAATGGCATCATGTCGTTGTTTTTGACGATCTCCAGCTTTCGAATCGCATATGCCGGTGATCCCATTGCGTGAATTGTTGAAGAGAGAGGCATTGTATGCATACACAATCAGAATATCCGGAGGATGACTGGCTGGCCCTGTCTGGCCTCCAGCACTTTGCATTCTGTCGCCGGCAGTGGGCGTTGATTCATATTGAGCAGCAGTGGCAGGAGAACTATCTCACCACTGCCGGTCATCTTGAGCATGAGCGTGCGCATGATTACGAGCAGTCTGAATCTCGTGGAGATACCCTCATTATGCGAGATCTGCGTGTGTTCTCGCGTCATCTTGGTATTACAGGCGCTTGCGATGTCGTGGAGTTCCATCAGTCCGATGATGGTGTTCCTCTACGGGGCAGGAATGGGCTATGGAGCGCATATCCTATCGAATACAAGCATGGGCAATCTAAAACTGTGGATGCTGACCGTCTGCAACTGTGCGCTGAAGCCATGTGCCTGGAGGAAATGCTTTCATGCGAGATTGTTGAAGGAGCCTTGTTCTATCAGCGGACACGGCGACGTGAACGAGTGGAGTTAACAGAGGAACTTCGTGGCACAGTGGTAGCCATGGTTCAAGAAATGCACCAGTTGTTTTCGAGAGGACATACTCCTCGCGTAAAGCCGCGGAAGGCATGCAGCGCATGTTCGTTGAAAGACATTTGCCTGCCGGAGCTGTTAAAAGCAAAATCGGCCGAGCAATACATACATGCTTACGTGAATGAGGAAACGTCATGAAGCAATTGTTGAACACCTTATTTGTTACCAGTGAAGACGCTTATCTCTCATTGGAGAACGACAATGTTGTCGTGCAACGTGATAAAACGGTATTGGCCAAGATTCCACTGCGTTCATTGGAGCAGATTTTGAGTTTCTCCTACAAAGGTGCATCTCCTGCGCTAATGGGCCAATGTGCGCAGACCGGCACGGGATTGTCTTTTTATACTCCGAGAGGCAGATACCTTTGTTCGATTCTCGGTGAGAATAATCGTAATGTGTTGCTGCGGCGTTCTCAGTACCGTTTTGCCGATGATACAGATTCCTCAGCTAGATTCGCTCGTTCTTTTGTCATTGGAAAGATTTTCAACAGTCGTTGGGTGCTGGAGCGTACCAAACGTGACCATAATTTACGTGTCAATGTTGAAAGGCTTAGCGGTCAAAGCCGGGCTCTGTCTGGATATCTAAAGCAGGTGTCTGGTTGCAACGATGTTGATGCCATCCGAGGTCTGGAAGGTTTAGCTGCCAAGGATTATTTCTATGCATTCGACGATTTGATTCTCCGCTCAAAAGATGATTTCTTCTTTGAACAGCGCAGTCGCAGGCCACCACTTGATCGTATGAATGCACTGTTGTCGTTTTCCTACTCCTTGCTTACAGGGGATTGCCTTGCTGCACTGCAAGGGGTGGGGCTTGATCCATATGTAGGTTTCTTGCATGTAGATCGACCTGGTCGACCGTCCTTAGCCTTAGATCTCATGGAGGAGTTTCGTCCTGCTCTTGCTGATCGATTTGCGCTAACTCTGGTCAATCTTGGGAGTATTTCAGCTGGTGATTTTGAGCAGCGAGAGAATGGTGGCGTATTCCTTAATGACGCTGGGCGGAAAACCGTATTGGCTGCTTGGCAGAAGCGCAAACAAGAAGTGATTACTCATCCGTTCTTGGGAGAAAAGATGCCGTGGGGCTTGATTCCATATGTTCAAGCTTTGTTGCTGGCAAGAGCTATTCGTGGGGATATAGACGCTTACCCACCATTCATGTGGAAGTGATAGGCCGTGAAGCTGCTGATGAAGGAGATGACTGATGCTTGTTGTGGTGACATATGATGTGAATACTGAAACATCCGCTGGTAAAAGGCGTCTACGTTTAGTGGCAAAAAGCTGCATGAAATATGGGCAACGCGTGCAAAATAGCGTTTTCGAATGTAGCGTTACTTCTGCGGAGTATCTCACGCTTAAGCATGATCTGTTGAGCATCATCGATGTCAAAACGGATAGTTTGAGATATTACAATTTGGGAACGAACTATTCACGACGCATTGAACACTTAGGCGTTCAACGTCATGTTCCCGTTGATGGAGTCATGATGGTATGACTTCAAAACGACATGCAGTGCGACCCTGAAGCAGTCATGAGTTACAGGTAGGTTCGCACCTTTTTTGTGCGGAGGAAATTAAAACTGGAACCCTGATGTAATTTCGGATTGTTGTTTGATAATCGAAAAGTGTAGTCAGATAGAGTTTGATCTTTGCATTTGGACGTATTTGGGGCGGCGGGGAACTGATGTAATATGTGTATCAGCCGAGATGAGGTTTTGCTTGAATTATTATTTGGTCAAAAATGTCTCATTTCTGCGGTCGCTCCCCGCAAGGGGAGTGTGGATTGAAATACCGAAGGACCAACCTGCCGATGGACCAAACAAAGTCGCTCCCCGCAAGGGGAGTGTGGATTGAAATAGTTTTAGCGTGCGTATCGATAAAAAGAACTCCGCGTCGCTCCCCGCAAGGGGAGTGTGGATTGAAATACCATGGTGTGCAGGTTCGAGACGATTACGGGACGTCGCTCCCCGCAAGGGGAGTGTGGATTGAAATATGACGTCTTGCGCCTGAGTGCCATAGATTCCGGTCGCTCCCCGCAAGGGGAGTGTGGATTGAAATGAAATGCCCCACAACTGGCTCGACCAGACTGCCTGTCGCTCCCCGCAAGGGGAGTGTGGATTGAAATTACGAGGCGGGCACCATGCTCGGCGGCAGGCTCATGTCGCTCCCCGCAAGGGGAGTGTGGATTGAAATTCCAAAGAAACCAGCGTGAAGGATTTCGGTGAGGTCGCTCCCCGCAAGGGGAGTGTGGATTGAAATTCAACCAAGCCTTCCAATATCGTCTGACCGGCTGGTCGCTCCCCGCAAGGGGAGTGTGGATTGAAATCAATTGTGGGAATTTGTCGTAATACCATTTCCACGTCGCTCCCCGCAAGGGGAGTGTGGATTGAAATAACAACATCTCGATGATTACGAACAGTCATTCGGGTCGCTCCCCGCAAGGGGAGTGTGGATTGAAATCCGTAGACAGTTCGATCGATGGATGGCGGAAGCCGTCGCTCCCCGCAAGGGGAGTGTGGATTGAAATAGGACAGGCCAGCCACCCTCACGCCCGCCATTCTGTCGCTCCCCGCAAGGGGAGTGTGGATTGAAATAACGATGGGACGATACCAGGACGCGAGCTTTACGTCGCTCCCCGCAAGGGGAGTGTGGATTGAAATGATTCGACGGCGATCCGGTTGGCTTCCTCAGCCGGTCGCTCCCCGCAAGGGGAGTGTGGATTGAAATGTACAGGCTTGCGATCGCGTCGAGGCCGTTGAGGTCGCTCCCCGCAAGGGGAGTGTGGATTGAAATATCATGAGCATGATCTGGATGTAAGCCGCGTCGGGTCGCTCCCC
>OKWA01000119.1_pt1 | contig 62031 bp, 49 predicted proteins | sample 1606861 | NCBI WGS metagenome assembly OKWA01 (sample SAMN03281007, study PRJEB24777) | human gut metagenome | isolation source: fecal sample PR166 from 1 month old female Malay infant, vaginally... | reverse complement strand
TGGGTATCGACCGACTGCTCATCGCCCTGACCGGCGCCACCATCCGCGAGACCATCACCTTCCCATTGGTGAAGCCGCTGAATTAAGGCAAAGCCTTAATTCAATATCGGCTTCACGCGAGGCTGAAAAGAGAACAGTCCAGTGGACTGTTCTCCAGCCGGAGCCATCCTTATAAAATTGCCGCTGAATTAAGGCGAAGCCTTAATTCATATTGGCTTCACGTGAAGGCGGATCAAGAGAACAGCCCTGTGGGCTGTTCTCCCGCCGTAACCTTCCTTTTCAGTTGAAGCCGCTGAATTAAGGCGAAGCACAGTTCGCAATAAACTTGATACGGACTGAAAGGGCTGACGACCTACTCGGCCGTCAGCCCCTTCTGTTTTTGGCTGGCGGCGGGTCCGCGTGCGAATCAAAAACATGATGAGCGGCCTCCGCCGTCCGAGTAGCCGCCGATTAAGAATGACGATGGTAAATTCGAATCCATATGGCTCACTCAACAATGGGGACGTCAGGAAAACTGGACCGCACATAGAATGGTGTCCATGCAAATATCGACTTGGATTCGTGGCGCTCGCCCTCAAACGCTGCCGCTGGGTCTTGCCCCGGTTCTGGTCGGCGTTGCCGCCAGTTGGCGGTGGGAGGCTTTGGGTGGCCTGCGGTCGTGCCCAGCTTTTCCGGGAAGATTGCTGGAAGAGCATGATGCTGGTGATGTACTGGGGTATTGTGCGTTTTCTCGGCCGTGGTTTGCGGTCGTTGCGATGTTGTGCGCCGTGGTGGCGGTCGGTCTGCAGATTGCTGTGAATTATCTCAACGATTATGCCGATGGTGTACGCGGCACGGACGCCCGACGAGGCAGTGACGCCGCGGGACCTCGGCGGTTGGTCGCTTCCGGAGTGGATCCCAGTCACGTGTTGCTGGCTGCCGCGGTCGCTGCTTTAGCCGCCTGTGCCGCCGGACTGGTCGCTGTCGTCATAACTGGTCGCTGGTGGCTGATAGCGCTTGGCGTAACCTGTCTGGTGGCGGCCTGGGGATATACCAACGGTCGGCATCCTTACGGATATCGGGGTCTGGGCGAACTTGCGGCATTCGTATTCTTCGGGTTGGTTCCAGCCCTCGGCACGCAGTATGCGCTAAGCGGGTCGATCACCGTGACGGGGGTGGCCGGTTCGGTGATCTGCGGCCTGCTGTCCGTCAGCGTCATGATGGTGAATAACCTGCGCGATCTCGAAGATGACGCCGCGCACGGCAAGCGCACGCTGATGGTGCGCATCGGCAGTGGGAAGGGCAAATGCTGGTGCATGCGTGCGCTGGGATGGGCTGCTGGTCTGACGGTGGTTTTCGCCATGCCATTATCGGTGTATGCCAAACTTCTGGATCTGCTCATAAAGCTGCCTGCGGAGGTGGATCGCGACCGTTCATGCACGGAATATGGCATATGCGGTGACTGGTCGTGGGGAAACGCCGATTGGATGAGCCTTGCGGCGTTCGTATCCATCGCAGGGTGTGTGGCGATTGCTACTCGTGCCGTCGCGGCCGTCCGGCATGACCAGTGGCATCGGGCGTTGCCATTGTGCTCGATGACCTCGTTGGTCGCAGCCGGCGCGTTCGTGCTCAATGCCTGTCAGGCCGGTTTCATGGCGTAGCTGCATCCTGCATTTACGATTTCGTCATTGAGCACCGGCGATTGCCTGATGATGCAAACGGCATGCAACAGAATGAAAATTGTTGCATGAACGTAACCAAATAATCGTCATCGACGGTTGTGTTGGGCGTGCTAGGCGGTAGACTGGCAGGTATGACTTACAAACTAGTACTGCTCCGTCATGGACAGAGCGCATGGAATAAAACCAATCAGTTCACCGGCTGGGTCGACGTCCCGCTGACCGAGCAGGGTGTCGAGGAAGCCAAGAATGGCGGTCGTCTGCTCAAGGAGAAGAATGTTCTTCCGGATATTGTCTTCACCTCGATGCTGCGTCGCGCCATCAACACCGCCAACGTGGCTCTGGATGAGGCAGATCGTCTGTGGATTCCGGTTCAGCGCAGCTGGCGTCTGAACGAGCGTCACTACGGCGCTCTGCAGGGCAAGAACAAGACCGAGATCCGTCAGGAGTACGGTGACGAGAAGTTCATGCTGTGGCGCCGTTCCTACGCCACTCCGCCGCCGGAGATCGATCCGAATGACGAGTATGCGCAGAACAACGATCCGCGCTACACCGGCGATCCGGTTCCGGAAGCCGAATGCCTTGCCGACGTGGTCAAGCGCGTTGAGCCGTACTTCAAGTCCGACATCGAGCCGGAGCTGAAGGCTGGCAAGACCGTTCTGATCGCCGCTCACGGCAACTCCCTGCGCGCCATCGTGAAGATGCTTGACAACCTCTCCGAAGAGGAGATCGCCAAGGTCAACATTCCGACCGCAATGCCGCTGCTGTACGAGCTGGATGAGAACTTCAAGCCGATCAAGCCGCGTGGCGAGTACCTGGATCCGGAAGCCGCTGCTGCCGGTGCCGCTGCCGTCGCCGCTCAGGGCCAGAAGTGAGTTTGTTGCGATTGATACGCAGGTAGTCGCGTTCAATCGCACGGAACGTATATGAAAAGGTGGAAATCCACAGTACGTGGGTTTCCACCTTTTCATATACGTTGCCTTTGTTGGGCTATTGCGTCCGTCTGCCGTATGGAATACGGAACATGAGATGTGCGGCAGGTCAATCGCAATCGGCTCAGATCACACCGTATTCCTTAAGTAACATCGGAATATCGGTGGAATCGAGCTTCTTCAGAATCTGTTTCAGCACGGTCTTTTCAATGGGGTTGAGTTTCATGTCGGTAATCGGCTTGCCGTCACGCAGCATCACCGTGGCGTTGAGCAGATTACGCACGTCGTAGACCGAACCCCACACTTCGGGCACGCCACGATCCACGTCGCACAGCGTGTACACTGCTTCCATACCGGTGCGCATCGAATACTCGGTGGTGAAGATCGTGTCGCGCGGGGTTTCGGCGAACTGTCCGAGGAATGCGAAATTCACGGCACCATCAGGTACCACATCAGGGCGGTCGCCGGCGGAACGTGGCATGAAGAACGCATCGATGTATGGCATCATCACCGGCACGGTGTTCGCATGATTCGTGGCGAGATCCTTGATCTTGTCGGTCGGCACGCCCATATGGTAGAGCCATTCCTCGCAGATCTCCTCGCCCGTGCATTCCTGCATCGTCTTCTTCACGTAATTGCCCGGCTTGTCGGGGAATAGGCCGTACACCCATATGCTCAGCTGATCCTTCGGCTGTTCGCGGAATTGCTGTTGACGGTTCAGCGTCCAGCTCATAAGCCAATTGGAATCCTCGACGGTCACAATGCCGCCGGTCACCACATGGCCGGTGAACGGGTCTCGCTTGCAGATTTTCTGAATATACGGCGGAATCTCCATGTCAAGCGTGGTAACGGTGGCACTCATCCACTTCGAATGCTCCGGATCGCCGCAGAATACGTCCGGGTGGCCGAAACTCGGGTCTTGCTTGGCGATGCGACGCCACATATCCCAGCCGCCGCCGGGCTTGATCTCCGGAGCCCATGCGGCTGCTTCGGTCTGCGAGCCTATGGTCGAATTCTCCACGCAACCACCGTTAGTGATGAATACCAGATCGTTTTCGCCCAAGTCAATGCTTCGCGCGGTGCCATCCGCCTCGGTCAAGTCGATGCGCGTGGCCATTTTCTTGGTTGGTGAGCTATACGGATTGCGTACGAACACACCGGATTCAGCCTGCTTCTTCAAAATCGTGTCTTGACCGGTGCCTGTATGCTGCCGAACTGGACCCATACCACCGCCAATCTTGAAATCGACATTCTCCACTTTCGCGTTGTAGTGGAACTGCACGCCGAATCCTTCCAAATACTTGATCATCGGCAGAATCATCGACTCATACTGGTTGTAACGGGTAAAACGCAACGCACTGAAGTCTGGCAATCCGCCAATATGATGAATGTATCGACGGATATACAGCTTCATTTCCAACGCACTATGCCAATTTTCAAAGGCGAACATAGTGCGCCAGTACATCCAGAAATTCGAATTGAAAACCTCATCGTCGAAATAATCAGAAATTTTCTTGCCGTACAGTTCCTCATTCGGCGTGAAGAACAATTTCATGATCTCCATCGAGGCTTTGTCTGACAGATTGAATTTGCCGTTCGTGCCTGCGTCAACGCCGCGCGCTTTTGTGGAGCGGCAGAGTGAGAAGTTGGGATCTTCCTTGTTCAGCCAGTAATACTCGTCAAGTACGGAAACGCCTTCCGTTTCGATGGATGGAATGGAACGGAACATGTCCCACATCACTTCGAAATGGTTGTCCATTTCACGGCCGCCGCGCATCACATAGCCGACGCCGGGAATATTTGCGCCATCGCAGGCGCCTCCCGGAACCGCGTCCTTTTCGAATACGTGAATGTGGCTGCCCGGCATTTGCGCGTCTCGCACCAGGTAGCAGGCTGCGGTGAGTGCGGCCAAGCCGGTGCCGATGATGTACGCGTTCTTGCTGTCCATGCCTTCGGGCTTCTTCGGTCGGGCGAATGCTTCGTAATTGCCGTTGGAATAATACATGACTGCCTCCTTTGGATGTCACTGCACATATTGTGCCGCGACATTGCGTAAAAGTATATGGGCAAAAAATAGACAGATTGTTTAATTTTTCTTACGGCTTGACGAAAGTGAAATAATGCGGGAGATAGTGCTTGGCGATTCGTGCTGAAAGATTGCAAAAACAAAACAAGAAGGCGGCTTCAGTGGGGAACGGAAGCCGCCTTCTCAAAAGGAAGATGAAAAAGAAGATCGCAAGAAAAAATCAGGCGATGTCGGTGTCTTCGTCGCGGGTCGGCTCCTTGGACGGGTCGAAACCGGAGACGATGTACACCACGCGGCGAGCCGCGGACACGGCGTGATCGCCAAGACGCTCCATGAAGCGGCCGATCAGCACCACGTCGATGAGCTGCTGGTTGGTGCCGGACCAATCCGCGGACTGAGCCAGTTCAAAGGTCTTCTTGTGCAGTTCGTCGAGCTTGTCGTCGTTGGTGATGATCTGTTCGGCGGTCTTGGTGTCGCGGTCAGACAGCATGGCCACGGTCTGGTCGGCGACGTCGTTCAGGAACGCCTGCATTTCGGCGAACAGCGTCTGGGCTTCGGGCGGCAGCGGGGAAGCCGGGTAGGTGCGGCGGGCGGCTTCGGCGATGTGACGAGCCAGATCGCCCATACGTTCGAAAGTGGTAGCCAAACGCATGGTGGAAACAACCACGCGCAGATCGGTGGCAACCGGGTTCTGCTTGGCCAGCAGCTTCACGCATTGGTCGACAACGCTGGCTTCGAGGGCGTCGATTTCGATGTCGCCGTCAATAACGGCCTGGGCGGCTTCAAGATTCTGGTTCAGCAGCGCGTCGCCGGCGCCGTTGATCGCCTTGCGAACGCCTTTGACCATATGGTCGAGATCATCGGCAACAGCCTTGAGCTCTTCGTTGAAAATAACGCGCATGTGACTTGCCTTTCAATGCTTCATAATTTCAGGTCTGGTAATACCTTTCATAAGTCTATTAGAGAAACGCCATATTCATAACCAGCGTTTGTGTTGTTCCGTGAAAGTTCACCGGCGCGTTCACCTTGCGTTCATGAACGGGCTGTGGTGTCGTGAACATAGGAGCCGTAGGAGTATGCGAGAATGAAACCATGGTTGAATCTTTGGGCTCGTGGTGGCGTTCATTGACGCACCGCAACGACGATGATGAGCATGATGCCGATGCTGATACATTGGATGATGCCACTAATGCGTTGCTTTCCGTGCTTCCGTTGGCTTCCATTGTGATTGATGAGCATGATGAGGTGATTCGTGCGCATCCTTCCGCATATTCGCTTGGCGTGGTGCGGGACGACGTCATCATCGAAGACAGTGTGCTTCAGGCGGTGCGCGAAGTGCGCTCCTTCGGTGGCAAAAAGCAGTTCGATCTGACCACCACCACCGCGTATGTTGCGCAGCGTGCGCCGAAAGCAGGCAGGCTTTCCACTCGCCAAGCCGCGAAACAGGCGCTGATTGGGCAACAGTCAGCCAGCAAGCCCACGGCAACCGTGTCAAGGCCAAACTGGTTGAAAGTCATCGTCGGCAAACTCAGCGACAATCTTGTGGTGGTGTTGATCAGCGACGTCAGCGAAAGCGTACGATTCTCGCAGATACGCGACTCCTTCATCACCAATGTGTCCGAACAGCTGCTCAAGCCCACGCAATCGCTGGAACAGTTGGCGGATATCGTGGAACAAGGTGGAACAAGCCAGCGGGATGTTGAGCGCGACGCCATGCAATTGCGTCAGTCCTGCTCTCGTTTGGAACATATGATTTCCGACCTGCTGCTGCTTATCAAGGCGCAGGAGCCGATTCTGCCGACCGCAGACAATCGCATCAATGTGATGGGCCCGGTACGGGCTGTGGTCGACTCCCATCGTGAGGTGGCGGCGCAACGCAATATCACCATCGATATGAAGGGCGACGAAAGCTTGGAAATCAATGGCGATGCCGAACAGATTCAGGCGGCGCTTGCCAAGCTGGTTGAAAACGCCATCACCTATTCAAAGGACGGTTCGACGATCAATGTTGTGGCCAAAGCCAATGAGGAGGGCACGGAGGCGGTGATCAGCGTGCTTGATCGTGGCGCTGGCATTGCCGTTGGCGAGCAAGGCCGCATTTTCGAGCGATTCTACCGTGGTAATAATCAGAATGATCATTCTGGCGATGGTATTGGTTTGGGACTTGCGATTGTCAAGCATGTTGCGTTGACACATCATGGTTCCGCTTCAGTGTGGAGCAGTCCGGGGCAGGGGAGCACGTTCGCACTGGTATTGCCGTTGGCTGGAGAATAATACAGGGAGACAACATGATGCCCGTCTTGCTTTCAACAAGGCAAGACGGGCATCATGCTTTTATTTATGAGAAAATTTTCGGGGGTATGCTGCCGGTTGTTCGTGTTGACGGTTACTCGCCGAGACGTCGGTAATCCCAGCGATCGAAATGTTCCCAAACTAGCATAAGCACACCGATGATCGTACCTGCTTCGCATACGGTCTGCGCGCGTTCGGCGTTGATGCCGAACGCAAGCAATACGATGCAGACGATCAGTGCGATGGCCCAAAGCGCGGTGCCGAACGTGAACACCTTGCGCAAGTCCACGCGCACTGGTTTTGGTGAGGGCTTCCTCACGCTGGGGTCAATGATCGGAGCAATCTTCATATCGCCATACCCTACCTTGCGTCACAGATGTTCCACCACATAGTCGATGCAGCGGGTGAGCGAGTCGACATCGCTCGGATCCACCGATGGGAACACGCCGATGCGCAGTTGGTTGCGGCCCAGCTTGCGGTATCCGTTGGTGTCCACAATGCCGTTTTCGCGCAGTGCGGCGACCACTTGGGTGGCGCTGATGCGTTCGTCAAGGTCGATGGTGACCACGGCGTTGGAACGAGCGTTCTTGTCGGCGACGAACGGGGAAGCGTAATCGGACTTTTCCGCCCACTGGTACAGCAGGGACGCCGACCTTGCGCAACGTGCCGAAGCCCAGGCGAGGCCACCGTTGTCGTTGAGCCAGCGCACTTGGTTTTCCAACATGATCAGCGTAGCCACAGCCGGAGTGTTGAGCGTCTGATCCTTGCGCGAATTCTCTATGGCCGAAGTGAGCGATAGGAACGGGGGAATCCAGCGGCGTGCGCCCGGAAGATCCACGCTTTTGGCGATGCCGTATGCGCGTTCGACCGCGGCGGGGGAGAGCACGGCGATCCACAGTCCGCCGTCGGAACCGAAGGCCTTCTGCGGGGAGAAATAATAGGCATCGGTCTGGCTGATGTCGACCGGCAGCGCTCCGGCGCCGCTGGTGGCGTCGATCAGCGTGAGCGCGCCCTGTTCCTTGGTGCCTGCGATGCGTTTGATCGGTGCGGCAACGCCGGTGGAAGTCTCATTATGGGCCCAGCAGTAGGTGTCCACGTATTCCGTGAGCTCCGGCAGACGGTAAGTTCCCGGCTCTCCTGCGAAGATCTCCGGCTCTTCGAGGAACGGCGCGGATTGCGCCGACTTGGCGAACTTCGAGCTGAATGAGCCGTACGTGCCGAATGCGGCCTTGCGGGTGATCAGCGAGGCACAGGCGATATCCCAGAACGCGCTGGCTCCGCCGTTGCCCAGCACCACTTCGTAGCCGTCGGGAATCTGGAAGAATTCGGACAGTCCTTCGCGGATTGAGCCGACCACCTGCTTGATGGGGGTCTGTCGATGGGAGGTTCCCAGAAGATTACGGGCTCCCTTATCGAGCGCTTGGATTTGCTCCGGGCGAATTTTGGTCGGTCCAGAGCCGAAACGTCCGTCTTCCGGGAGCATGTTGGAAGGAATGGTCACAGTGTTCGTCATGACACCTAGGGTAGTCAGATGGTCGGATTGTGCGTGGTGATGACCGCTTTTCGGAACCATGACGTGACGATGATGACTGCGATATCCCGGTGTCGGTGTAGCGTGAACTTCCGTGACGGTTCTGTAACCACGCGGCCATAAGTTTGCTGTGGTTGAAGTAATCCGCAAGGAGTGTTGATATATGAGGCATGCGGCGCATAAAGCTGCCAAGGTTTCGAATGAGCGTTTCAGCGTTGCCAAGGCGCTGTTTACCTCGAGCCGCGGTTCCCACACCGCCAAGGCCGTTCGTATGGTCCAGCTGGCAAATGGTGAGGGTGCCGTTGTAGGTCTTGAGCCTGCGGTTGCCAAGAAGCTGAATGAGGTGGCTCCGATGAGCCGCCGCGCCATGCGTGAGGCCGCTCGTGCAGCCGGCCGTCGCTCCGCATTCGTGACTTCCGCATCGCTGGCTGCGTTGGTTGGCACCGCGGCCACTGCCATGGCGGTCAGCCAGCAGAATGCGTCTGAAATGACTTTCGCCGACAATGCCACCACTACCACGCAGATGAAGCGTATCTCCGACGATGCGGCATCCCGTTCCGAGTCCCGTAGCGGTCTCGACGCTCTGGCCTCCACCAGCAACAGCGGTGATTGGCAGCTTGGCGAAACCAGTTCCTCCATGGACGCGAATCTTCTGTCAAAGTCCATTGCCGACAATCCCAATGTCGCCGTTCTCATGGATCAGGACGCCGGCCTTCTTCCTTCGGGCTTCAATCCGAACCACGGCACCGGTGACACTGGCAATGACTACCCGTACGGCCAGTGCACATGGTGGGCGTATACCCGTCGTACACAGCTTGGTCTGCCTGTCGGAAGCCATTTTGGAGATGCGCGTAGTTGGGGTGATTCCGCGCGCGCTCTCGGCTATTGGGTTGATAATACGGCACGTCACACTGGCGATATCGTGGTATTCGCTCCAGGCCAACTGAATGCGGACAGCTATTACGGGCATGTCGCGATTGTCGAAGAAGTGAATGCCGACGGTTCGATCAAGATCTCGGAATCCAATGCCAAGGGTCTTGGCGTGATTTCCGATCGTACGTTCACTGCGCAGGAAGCTTCGCAGTTGACGTATATTCATTACTGACATTACTGATTTCACTGTTTTCCGTTAATTTGCGTTTGCCATCCCGTTTTTTGCATAACATAATCACGTCGGCGTGTCGCATGATATGACACTGTTCCGGTTGTCTTGCTGTTCTATTGAAGGGGAATGTTTATGGTAACTTCGGACACGATGAGTATTGTTAGACGTTTCACGAGTATCTTCGCTGTTGTTACTGTGTCTGCCATGTTGGGTGCGGCGGTTCCGGCCGCAAGCGCAGGCAATGCTGTGGCTGGTACCACGGTAACCGCTACACGTTCTTTCCCGAAGACCACCACGGCCAAGCGTGATTTCCTCGCCGAGCACACATCCACGGATATTGAGTCCAACGCCGATTGGGGTGGCATCGAAAGCTTGGATGTTCCCCAGACCGAGTCTCAGGCGGAAAAGGATCAGAAGGCTCAGGAGCAAGCTAAGGCTGAAGCTCAGGCTCAGGCGGCTCAGGAACAGGCACAAGCGCAAGCGCAGACTGGAGCTCAGGCTGCCAGCCGTTCTTCCGAACGTGCCAACATCAGCGTTCCTACGGCTCCTGCGAGTGCCACTGGTCAGGCATTGGCCGACTATGCTCTGCAGTTCCAAGGCTATCCGTATGTGGCTGGAGGCAATACTCCGTCCGGCTGGGATTGCTCTGGTTTCGTGCAGTGGGTGTTCGCCCAGTTTGGTGTGAGCCTGCCTCATTATTCTGGCGCCCAGATGAGTGCTGGAACGGCTGTCGGAAGCATTGCCGAAGCAGCTCCGGGGGATATCATCGTCAATGCTCAGCATGCCGCGATCTATATTGGCAATGGTATGGTGATCAACGCGCTGAATCCGGCTCAGGGAACGCAGGTCACTTCGCTGGCCGTGTTCTCAGGTGGCTATGCGATTCGTCGTGTGCTCTGAGCGAGCATACGGTTGACTTTTTAGGGCGTATCCTTTCGGGGATACGCCTTTTTGTATGGAAAAGATCGAGTCGTTGCTGACAAAAGCGCATGTCGCGCGGTATGGTGGATCCTAGAGGCAATGCATGGTGGCGTTGCCGAGGCGATTCAAGGAGGTCGTCCCATGATTAATGACAAGGCAATCCTCGTTGGTGTTGATGGATCCCACGCCAGCTACAAGGCCACGTGGTGGGCTGCGAATTATGCGAAGCATGCGGGATTGACGTTGCAAATCGTATGTGCGTACTCGTTGCCGAGCTATGCCGCTGTCTCCTTTGATGCGACGTACACCGCCATGGGGGATGACAATGCGGCCCATAACGACGCTCAGGAGATTCTGTCGAAGGCCAAGGCCATCGCCGATGAGCAGGGCGTTGAGGCGACGACTCTCATCGTTACGGGCGATCCGGCGTCCGTGTTCGTGGAACTGTCCCGCAACTACAATCTCATCGTCATCGGCAATCGTGGCAAAGGTGGCTTGGCGGAACGCCTGCTGGGTACGACCAGTTCGAGTTTGCCGGCATATGCGTACTGCCCGATCGTGGTGGTGCCGTATACCGACGATGATGGCAATCTGATGCATTTGAACAACACCATCACCAAGGTGGCCGTCGGTTCCGACGAATCCAAGTGGGGCTTGAAGGCTCTTGAGATCGCGGCTGATTTCGCTGCCGCATGGGATGCCGAGCTTGACGTCATTTCCGCGGTGCCGAATATGAAGGGTTCCGACGATGAAGGCGTGATGGCTTCGTTCAAGGATGATCTTGAAGTGCGTATCAAGCCGCTTGAGGAAGCCCATCCGGATTTGAAGATCAACAAGCAGATCGTGCCTGGCCCGGCGGTTGGCGCGCTGACCAAGGCCAGCTACGATCACGACGTCGTCGTGGTCGGTTCCCGTGGTCGTGGCGGCTTCACTGGTCTACTGCTCGGCTCCACCAGCCAAGGCTTGCTGCAGCATGCGGTCGGCCCGGTGTATGTGGTGCCCCGCAAGTATGTCGAGGCTGCGGAAACCCGTCTTGACACGGTTCCGAGTTCGCCGGCCGAGGTCAAGCCGAAGGCGCTCGACGATATCAAGGGTGTCGAAGAGGTGCCGGTCGCCAAGGCCGAGCCGGAAGTGGTCGAAGCCATCGAAACCAAGATTGACCCGGAACGTCAGTAAATATTTAATAAATATATAAAAAATGGCGATTGCGGCGCTTTTCACGGCGCTGCAATCGCCATTTATTTTTTTAAAAAACTCTTACAAAAAACGTTAGTGCTTGATGGTGACGTTCATACGGACCGGAGTCTTCTCCACGTACGTATGCTTCACCGTGCAGCCCTTGTCAATATGACGGGTGACACGTTCCTTGAATTTCTCGGCATCCTCGTCGCTCAGACCGGCGTCGGAAGCGTCGATGACCACCTGTTCGTCGAAACCGATATAAGCGTCGTTGTCGGCGTCATAGGTGCCATCCACAACGATTTTCGCACCCTTGCCCTCGCCCAGCGTATGCTCGACGGCGAACTGGCTCGACAGTGCGGCACAGCCGGCCAAAGCGATTTTCATCAGGTCGCCAGGCGTGAACTGGCCACGGCCTTTGCCGAACTTGATATGCGCGCCATCCTCGCTGAACGCATCCCAGGAACCGTCTTTGTTGCGCTCGACCCACAGCCTCTTGCCCATGGTGAACTCCTCATCGTCTTGCCGGGAGCGCCATTCGCTCCTCGCCTACATACCTAATGTAATCCATCGATGTTCATTCACAGTGAAGCATTCCGAAAAGCGCAGGAACCATCAACGCGCGGGCGTATGTGCTTGACCTGCGATTTTGTGCTGTTAAGCTTGCAAGCATGGCTTTGACACCTGAACAACTTGCTGATATTCGTACTCGCATTCCGGCACGCCCGGAAACCGACATTCCCATGCCTTATGAGGATTTGGTACGTCGTATTCTGACGGAGGGCACGTTGAAGTCCGATCGCACGGGCACGGGCACCATCAGCCTGTTCGGTCAGCAGATGCGATTCGACCTGAGCGAGTATTTTCCGCTGCTCACCACGAAAACGGTGTTTTTCAAGGGACTCGCCTATGAGCTGCTGTGGTTCCTGAAGGGGTCCACGAACGTGCGTTGGCTGCAGGAACACAATGTGCATATTTGGGATGAATGGGCCGATGAGAACGGCGATTTGGGCCCCGTGTATGGTGCGCAGTGGCGCAGCTGGCCGGCGCCTACGCCTGATGATCCCAATCGCACCATCGATCAGATCAGCAATGTGCTCGATCTGGTCAAGAACCATCCGGATTCTCGCCGTATGGTCGTGTCCGCTTGGAATCCGGCCGAAGTGGAGAATATGGCGTTGCCGCCATGCCACGCGCTGTTTCAGTTCTACGTGGCGGACGGCAGGCTTTCATGCCAGCTGTACCAGCGTTCCTGCGACATGTTCCTTGGCGTGCCGTTCAATATTGCGTCCTATTCGTTGCTGACGCTGATGATCGCCCAGCAGGCCGGACTGCAGCCGGGGGAATTCGTGTGGACGGGCGGTGACTGCCATGTGTACGACAATCACATCGATCAGGTTCTGGAGCAGTTGAGCCGTGATCCATATCCGTATCCGCAGATCCGCATTAACAAAGCCTCTTCTCTGTTCGATTACGATTACAGTGATTTTGAAATCGTCGGCTACCAGCACCATCCAACCATCAAGGCGCCGGTGGCGGTCTGAGAGTCGTCGCCAGACGTTAGACTACTGACCCTAGTTCGACTTCAAGGAGTGAGTGAAATGGAGCATGACAGTAGCCGCAGTGGCTATCACGAACCCGAGCCCGGACTTGCCGGGCTTGAGAACGAGGAGGATTGGGGTGATGATTTCCCCAAGACGTTCTCGGTGAATCTGATTTGGGCGCAGGCCTGTGACAAGGAAGGTCATGACGGCGCCATCGGATTCGAGGGTGGTATGCCGTGGCATCTGCCCGAAGATATGAAGCGTTTCAAGGAGCTTACCGTCTCGCATCCGGTCATCATGGGGCGTAAGACGTGGGAATCCCTGAGTCCGAAGTATCGTCCGTTGCCGAATCGCGACAATATCGTGGTTTCGCACGATCCGTCTTATAGGGCGCCTGGAGCGACCGTGGTCGACAGTTTGGATGATGCGCTTGATCTGGCCCGTCAGGAAGCCATTCCGGATGATGGTCTCGACCGCAGCGAAATCTGGATCATCGGTGGCGGTCAGCTGTTCCACGAGGCGATGCCGTTTGCGGACAAGGCGTATGTGACGCAGATCAGCATGCACGTTGACGCCGACACCTATGCGCCTGACATCAAAGGCCTGGTGGAATCCGGGGCATGGAAGGTGGCCGAGGAAGGCGTATGGCAGGGCACGACGAAAGGTTCCGACGACATCGCCGGATTCCGTTTCATAACCTTTGAAAGAAATCACGAGGAGTAAACCCATGTATACCGTGATGACCGTGTGCACCGGCAACATCTGCCGCTCTCCCATGGCCGAGATCATTCTGCGCACCGAATTCGAGCGTCGTGGGCTCGCCGACAAGGTCAATGTCGAATCCAGCGGTGTCAGCGATGAGGAATACGGCAATCCGATCGATCGTCGCGCCGTCAAGGTGTTGCGTGAGCGTGGATATGAGCTTCCGGCGCACCATTTCGCGCACCGCATCACTCGTGATGAGATCGAGCGTACCGACCTGTTCTTGCCTATGACCGCTTCCCACATGCGTGCGTTGTTGCGTCAGCTTCCGCAGGCCAAGCGTGAGAACGTGCACATGTACCGTAGTTTCGATCCGAATCTTGCCAAGCCTGCTGCAGGCTACGAAAGCGAGATTGATCTGGTCGATCCATGGTATGGTGGCGCCCACGAATTCGAAGTGGCAATCGATCAGATTGAGGAAGTGGCTCCGTTCATCGTCGATTGGGTCGAGCAGCGGCTCTGAACCTATGTTGAATGTGCCATTCGAGGCGATTGAAAAAGCTCGGTTTATTTGAACCGGGCTTTTTTGTATGAGATATACACTTGTGTGGCAACCGCAATACGGCGATCTCAAAAAAGATATTTGAAAAGAATTAAAAAAAGAAATAAAAAAGCGACCCCGGCCGGACTTGAACCGGTGACCTCCGCCGTGACAGGGCGGCGCTCTAACCAACTGAGCTACGGGGCCATTGTTTCAGTCTTGCGACTGGCAACAGATACATATGTTACGGCAAAGTCGCCATTGTGCAAATTGCGGCGTGTCATCGGCGAATATTTGCATGGATCGGCGAAAGAAAATGTTTGTGGAATCGGAAATAGCGAGAAAACAAAGCAACGGCCGGTCGTGTATGAGGGGAAAACTTCTCATATACGACCGGCCGTTACATTTGCGGTGCCGTGTTGTCGCTCACGACACTACGTCTTGTTGAAATCAGTCGGTCTGCTTCCAGGTCTCGACGTCGATGTGGTGTTCCGGATTGGCCTGCCATGCCTCCCAAGCGGACTTCACGATGTCTTCCACGTTGTACTGTGCGTGCCAGCCCATCTCTTCGTTGATGCGCTTCGGGGAGCCGATCAGGTGCGGCGGATCGCCTGCGCGGCGGGCCATGACGGTCTCTTCGAACGGCAGGCCGGTGACCTTTTTGACCTCATCGACGATCTGGCGCACGGAGGTGCCTTCGCCGGTGCCGACGTTGAAGGCATCGTACTTGCGCTCGTCGCGGTCCAGATACTTCAGGGCGGCGATGTGGGCGTCGGCCAGATCGGAGACGTGGATGTAGTCGCGCACGCAGGTGCCGTCCGGAGTCGGGTAGTCGTCGCCGAAGATTGCCGGAGCCTTGCCCTTCTTCAGTCGGTCGAACAGCATCGGGATGAGGTTCAGGATTGCCGGATCCTCGAGCTCGACCGGGCCGCAGCCAGCCACGTTGAAGTAGCGCAGACCGCAGAAGCGAATGCCATACGGCTCTTCGCAGGCGCGAGCCATCCACTCGCCGAACAGCTTGGTCTGGCCGTACGGGTTGATCGGCAGCATCGGAACGACGTCTTCCGGCACCACGTCGACCGGCGGAACGCCGTAGGTGGCTGCGGAAGAGGAGAAGACGAGCTTCTTGGCGCCGGAGTCGCGCATGCCGGTGAGCACGTTGAGCATGCCGTTGATGTTCTGCTGGTAGTACCACAGCGGCTTCTCAACGGATTCGCCGACCTGCTTGCGGGCGGCGAAGTGAATGACGGAGTCGACACCTTCGGCCTTCATGATTTCGGCGAGACGTTCGCCGGCACCCGGAGCGGCGATGTCCATGCCGTACAGGCGGGAGCCTTCGATGCGGGTTGGCTTGCCGTAGCTCAGATCGTCAACGACGACGACCTGTTCGCCGGCCTGATGAAGAGCGTGGACGACGTGGGCGCCGATGTAGCCGCACCCACCAGTGACGAGAACTGTCATGTTCTGGCCTTTCCTCCAAATGAGCGATAAAGCGTTTTGGTTCGAAAAACGAACGTTCAACGAACGTTGTTCACTTTTGCTCTAGTTTGTTACCTTTTGAACAATTTGAGTATAACACATGAACATGAACGCACATAATCGATCCGTTCCTGCGTTTCCTCTATAAATTAGGGTATGCAAGAAGATGTGAACACGCCGAATGAGAATCAAGTAAACGGCGAAAGCGAACAAAACATGTCAAAAACGCACGGTGAACGACCATCCGATGAGGGGCGGCGCCCTGCTCTGTATGGACGCAAGGTGCTTTCCTTCGTACGTCGTTCCGCCAGGCTCGACGCGCGCTTGCAGCGCGCATGGGATACCTATGCCGATACCTATCTTTTGGATGTCAATGCAGGTGAAGGCTCCCTTGACGTGCGAAACGATCTGGTGTTTGACCAGTCGTACATTGCGGAAGCGTGGGGCAATGCCAATCCTCTGATTGTGGAAATCGGCACTGGTCAGGGCGAAAACGTTGTTGCCGCGGCCGCCGAGCACCCGGAAATGAATTTTCTGGCGCTCGAAGTCTACGATCCGGGCGTGGCGCACACCATGCTGCTTGCGGGCAAGCAGGGCCTTGCCAATCTGCGCATCGCACAGGTCAACGCTCCTGAACTCTTCAAGGCCGCCGCAGATGGCTCGATTGCCGAAGTGTGGACCTTCTTCCCCGATCCGTGGCCTAAGATGCGTCATCACAAGCGCCGCATCGTGCAACCGGAGCTTGCCTGTGAGGTTCATCGCACGCTGCAGGCTGGGGGAGTGTGGCGTATCGCTACCGATATTGAAGACTATGCATTGCATGTGCATGAGGTCATGGATGGTATTGAAGGATTCCATAATGACGGCGCGCTGACGGTGAGTCTGCCGGTTGAGCATGTCGGCAAGGGAAATGCCGACGAAGCCGCAAGTCTGCGACACGCCGATTTCAGTGAATCCAAGCGTTTTTCCGATCGAGTTTTGACGAATTTCGAGAAAAAAGGACTTGCTGCCGGTCGTGTGATTCATGACTTCACGTATCGCCGCGTATGAGGCTTCGTGTTGTGCTGTTCATGTGATGAAATGGCTTTATTTCAACGATTTTCAACATATGAACAGCATGATTTCCGCGATTGTGCAGCGTTGCGACACGCCGAGACTTGCATGTTCCAAGGATTCGCGTATAGTTAAGCGAGTTGTCACGCGGAAACGCTGAAAGCGCCCCCTTCGTCTAACGGTTAGGACACCAGACTTTCAATCTGACAACGAGAGTTCGACTCTCTCAGGGGGTACTTACCTTGGTAACAAGGTGGCAATGGCCCCGTAGCTCAGTTGGTTAGAGCGCCGCCCTGTCACGGCGGAGGTCACCGGTTCAAGTCCGGCCGGGGTCGCTCGAACAGATTCCTGTTCATGGCTCTGTAGCTCAGTTGGTAGAGCGAACGACTGAAAATCGTTAGGTCAGCGGATCGATGCCGCTCGGAGCCACCATGGTTTGAAACCTCGGAAATTTCCGAGGTTTTTGTTTTTCGCCACAATTTTGGTCATATATGCCGTTGGTCTTCGGTAGCAGGAGAGGGCATTTTCCGATGGGTGCGTCATCTTATGCGTTACTTGGAAGTGACTAAGAACCCCCGCTGAAGGGGGAATTTGTCTGTTGACGCATTACACTGGAGTACCGTAAAGCAAGAACAATGGGGGTGGGGGCAGAGCTATGCCATAACCTCGTCAAGGGAGTATTCACTGGGGCGGCGGCATGGAAGTGCTTTTGGTTGGCAATACCGACTTCATTACCAAACAGTGGATTCAGCATGCCTTTCCCCAAGACCATGTGGTGATAGCGGAACGAGAAGGCACTGTAGACGGCAATGACCGTCTCAGAATCGTCAACATGTCTGATGCCAGCACCCTTGCTGAAACCCTCACCACATACGAATTTGATCGCATCGTATTCTTTTCCGAAGATCTGACCCCACGCAGCGACCGAGACGGCGATCTGGGAACATTGCGAAGACTCCTGCATGCCATTCGCAACAGGCAAACGCAAATGCTGATGGTCAGCGGCCCCGAAGTCGAATTCACCTATCCGGAAAACGCCGACGTACGCGATACCAGCAAAAGCCTGATGTCTCGAGCGTTGGAAGAACTCTGCCTGTATTACGCACGCACGTATCAGATCGAAGTCAAAATCATTCGTAGTCCGTACCTGTATGCGCCGGATCGTAATGGCGTTACCGCATATTTCAACACCTTGTTTGAACAGGCCGAATCAGGCGCACTGTCATTCCACGAACGCAAAAGCCAGAAAACGTGTTTTCTCTGCGCCGACGATCTCGCCGAATTGATCTACCGTATTTTCGATGATTGGACCGCTGACAGCGAAATTTTCCGCATACCAAACGTTTCCAATTTCACATACGGCGATTTGGCCGAGGTAATCGGCAAAGCGTTTCCTGGCATGTCGGTCACGTACGGCAACGATCGTCCGCAACGCTACCCGGACGACGATCATGCGCTTCGATTGCGATACGGCTGGTCGCCGCGATATTCGCTCAAACAGGATCTTCCCCCAGTGTTGCAGCGCTGGAAAGAGGCGCGTGCTCAGGAACAATCCGAAAAGCACCCGATCTGGGATTCTACGCAACCATTCAAAACCATGGATCGCAATCGAAATCTTCATCACGTTCATATTGGAAGAACTGCTTCGCACCGCGGTACAAGGCAACAGCCAGTTGGGAACAGTGGATTTGCGCTTGTTTTTCGTGGTGATTGTCGGCACGATGTACGGACTGAACGCAGGTGTGTTCGCGGCCGCGCTCGCATGTGCCGGCATGGCGTTGTCATATGCATCGAAGGGTGCGTCATTCGCTCCGCTGTTTTACGACACGTCGAACTGGCTTGCGTTCGTAGTGTATTTCGTTGCCGGCGCAGTATGTGGGTATGTGCAGCTGCGTAATCGCGAAAACCTGCGATTCATGCGTGACGAAAACAGTTTGCTGCGTGAACGACTTGCGTTCCTGCGCGACCTGTACCACGATGTGCTTGATGATCGTCGTATGCTGCGCGGGCAGATTATCGGCAGACGTGACAGTTTCGGCAAAATGTATGCGATGACCCGTGAATTGGACGAAGTGCAGCCGCAAAAGCTGTATCACACGACCATTCGCATTATGCAAGACACATTGGGCGGCGATAGTTTCGGTATTTACCGAATCGATAATGGTGGTCGTTTCGCGCGTTTGATGGCTGCGAGTCCGCAGACTGAATCCTTATTCAGTAAATCGGCGCTGCTCGAGAATTATGCCAACATTGTCATGGCCTTGGACCATGGCGGATTGTGGGTAAATCGCAATCTTGAACAAAACCTTCCAATGTATGCGGCGGGCGTGCATGCCGATGGCAAGCTGGCCGTGGTGATTGTGCTTGCCAAAGCGCAGCCCGACCAAATGAACCTGTACTTCCAGAACCTGTTCACCATCATGTGCGGCTTGGTGGAATCCGCGATGGTACGCGCCTTCGATTATGAGGATGTTGCACGGCAGTCGATGCTGGTACCCGGCACTGAATTCCTGAACGCCCAGGCGTTCCTGCCCAAAGTGTTGGCCGCCAATGAACTCAAACACGACCATATGGGCGATCACCTGCTGTTGCGTGTGGAAGACGCCTGGCAAGACGATGGCAGCCGCCTGAGGGGAGCCATTCGTCAAACGGATGAGACCGGCGTACTGCAGGACGGCAATGTGTATGTGCTCATGAATCAAGCCAGCGAGCATGAGCTGCCGATCATCAACAGGCGTTTGACCCAAGCCGGACTGCATGTGACGCGCGTTTGCGACCAAGAGGAAGACACGCTGCTAGCGGAGGCTTCGGCGCAAGTGGCCGTCGAAACGCGAGCGGATGAAACGCCGCGCAACAACGCTGCACCGAATGACTCCGCATCGCACGAAGGTGGCGCAGCATGAATGCGACGGTGATGGCGATGCTGCTTATCGCCGTGCATGTAATGATATGCGTGCTGATGTGCGTATTGCCTCGTTTTGGCGTGCTTCGTGTGGAAGGGCGTCTGCTTCCTTTTATGCTGTTGGTGCCGCTGTGGGGGCCGTTATGCGTGCTCTTGCTGCATGTGCGTACGCTGATTCGTGCGGGCGAGCATACGGCTCCAGGTCTCGAACAGATGCGCGTGGACGATGAGGAACGTCGAAGCATTCTCGTTGAGGAACGTACCGATTTCGCCAATACCGTGCCGTTGGAAGAGGCGTTGATCGTCAATGGTCCCAGTCATCGACGCAGCTTGGTGATGTCCATTCTCAACGACAATCCCAGCCGTTATATCGATGTGCTGTCGCAGGCCCGACTGAATGAGGATGTGGAGGTCGTGCATTACGCGGCTACCGCCTTGGCACAGATCAGTGCCAAGGAAGATCTTGCATTGCAGCGCTGCCGCAACGATTATCTGCAGCATCGAAATTCCGAAACGATGTTGGAACGCTATTGCGATGCGCTGGAACGATATATCAATTCCGGTATTGCGCAAGGATACGCATTGCAGTTGCAGAAGCAGCGATATGCCGAAGTATTGCAGGAACGACTTCGCCAACATGGCGATTATTACGTTGCGTGCCGTCTTGCGCAAATGCAAATCGATCTTGGACTCTTTGATGATGCCGCGCACACCATTGACGGCGCTATGGAACAGTGGCCGGATCAAGGCGATGTATGGCTGATGCGTCTACGACTCGATGCCGCACGCAATGATGGCGATGCGTTGCGCCACACCGTTCATCAAATCGAAAGCAAGCATATTTATCTCGGTGGCCAAGGAAGACGTGTGCTGCGGTTCTGGACCGGAACCAAGGAGGCTGAACGCGCATGATCAGAGGATTCCTGTCAGACGTGTTGGCCAAGTGGAAACGATTCCGCTGGCAAGGTTTGGTCAAAGTGTGGGCCGTGTTCATGGCCATCGCATTGGTGTTGCTGGTGGAAAGCTTGGGCGTGCATTACGGTGCCACGCGGTTCGACATTACGTATTTGGATCGAAACAAAGCCATTCCTGCAGCCAATGCCATCGCTGGCGAAAAAGCTACGAATCTGTTGGTGGTTGACAGTTCGCAGGAGGGTGTTGCTGATGCTGAGAGCATGCTCGACCGTGTGCTTCTTGACATGAAAGTGCCCACTGTCACTGTCGACCTTGCGAAAGGTGACGAGATTCCTGCATTGAAGCAGTATCAGACGATGGTGATTGCCATGCCTAACTTGGATCCGTTGGGCGAGCATGTGCTGCAGATCATGCAATGGGTCAAAAAGGGCGGCGGCGTCATGTTCGCCATGACCCCGGAGAAAACCGGCTATTTGGATGTGGTCGGCCCCCAGATCGGCATTGAATCGTCCTCATACGAATATGTGGTGACTGAGGGCATTACGCCGTCCAAGGATTTCATGTTGGGTGGCGGTCAGACGTACACGGTCAGCAACCCGTTCAAATCGTCGCTGAGTGTAAGCCTGAATGATCGCGCACAGGTCAAGGCCGTCAGCAGCAATGGGCGCACACCGTTGATTTGGAGCACGTTCGTGAATTCAGGTTCGGCTGTGGTGTGCAATATCGGTATTTACGGCAAGGTGTTTCGAGGTTTTTACGCTTCGGCGTTCAGCCTGCTCGGTTCTGCCACGGCCTATCCGGTGATCAACAGTGCGGCGTTCTACTTGGATGATTTTCCCTCTCCGGTACCGTCCGGCAGTGGCAAATACATCAAACGTGACTACAACATGAGTATTTCCGAATTCTATTCTCGGGTGTGGTGGCCTGATTTGACCAAGCTTGCGGAACGGTATGGCATTCGTTTCACCGGTGTGATGATCGAAAATTATGGTGATGACACCAAATCTGATCCCGTACGGCAGACGGATAACGCCCAATTCGAGTATTACGGAGGATTGCTGCTCCGGCAAAACGGCGAAATCGGATATCACGGGTACAACCATCAGCCGTTGGTGTTGCCGAATACGGATTACGGCAACGAATACACGTATGTGCAGTGGCCGAATCGCAAAGCCATCATCGATTCGTTGAACGAACTGATTGCCTTTCAAAAGGCAGTGCTTCCCGCTGCGACATCGTCAGTATACGTGCCGCCGTCCAATATTCTTTCCAGTGAAAGCCGCCAAATCCTCGGCGAGGATATGCCTCAGATTCGTGCCATTGCCAGCATGTTCCTTCCTACCGACAGTCCTCTGCCGTATGTGCAGGAGTTTGGCGTGGCCGCCGATGGTGTGGTTGAAGCTCCCCGTATTGTGTCGGGAAGCATGGTGAATGATTCATATATGCGTCTTGTTGCGGTTTCCGAACTCAATATGCATTACGTGAGTTCGCACTTCATGCATCCTGACGATTTGCTTGATGAGGATCGTGGTGCGAAAGAAGGTTGGGAAACCTATCGCAAGGGATTGGAAGATTATTTGGATTGGTTGGAGAAGTCGGCTCCGTCCATTCGTATGCAAACTGGAACGGAATGCGCTGCGGCGGTGCAACGATTCTCAGGATTGACGGTTTCGATGGCAACGTCCGATACCGGTTGGGATCTGAAACTCGGCGACCTTACCGATCAGGGCTGGCTCATATTCCGCGCGAACGATGGCACGCCTGGCAGGGTTCGCGGCGGAAGCCTAACCAAGCTGACCGGCAACTTGTATCTGCTCAAAGCTACGAGCGCCACCGTGCATATCGAACGCAAGACTGGGGGAGCGGCATGAGAATCTGCCTGGTTTTGGAAGGATGCTACCCGTATGTGCATGGTGGCGTGTCCACATGGATGCACAGCTACATCGAAGCGATGAAAGAGCACGAGTTCGTATTGTGGGTAATCGGCGCCAAAGCCGAAGACCGCGGCAAATTCGTGTATGACCTGCCCAGCAATGTGGTGGAAGTGCATGAGGTGTTTCTCGATGATGCATTGCGTCTCAGTGGCGAACGTGCGCAAGTATCGTTCACTGCCGAAGAATTGCAGGCGTTGCGTGAACTGGTGAATCTTGGCAGCCCTGATTGGGATGTGCTTTTCAACCTGTTCCACACCAAAGGCGTGCATCCGCTATCGTTCCTGCAAAGCCATGAATTCATCGACCTGTTTACGCAAATCTGCATGGAAGAATATCCGTATGTGGCCTACGCCGACGCTTTCCATACCGTGCGCTCCATGTTGCTGCCGGTGTTGTACTTGATGGGCTGCGAAGTGCCGGAAGCGCAGGTCTACCATGCGATTTCCACCGGATATGGCGGATTGTTGGCCTGTTTGGGCGGTTCCATCAACCATGCGCCGGTATTGCTTACGGAACATGGCATTTACACGCGTGAACGCGAGGAGGAAATCATTTCCGCCGAATGGGTGCTGCCGGCGTTCCGGCCGCGTTGGATCCGCTTCTTCTATATGCTTTCGGAACAGATTTACCATCGCGCATGGCGTATTACCAGCTTGTTTGGCCGCGCCCGTCTTATCCAGATTGATATGGGTGCGCCCGCCGATGCTTGCCAGGTGATTCCCAACGGCATTCAGTATGAGCGTTTCTGCGATATTCCTTTGAAACCCGATGACGGTTGGGTCGATATCGGTGCGGTGGTGCGCATGGCTCCCATCAAAGACGTGAAGACCCTGATTCACGCGTTTCATGAGCTTTCATCTCATGTTGACAACGTTCGCCTGCATATTCTCGGCGGCGTTGACGATCAGGAGTATGCTGACGAATGCTATGAGCTTGTGGAACAGTTGGGTGTGCGCAATCTTGAGTTCACAGGCCGCGTGAACGTGGTCGAATACATGCGAAAGCTTGATTTCACCGTGTTGACCAGCATTTCCGAAGGGCAACCATTGTCGGTGTTGGAATCGTTCGCAGCCGCACGTCCGTGCGTGACCACTGATGTTGGCTGTTGCCGTGAGCTTTTGGAAGGCGAGGATGGCGACGATTTCGGCACTGCTGGCTTCTACGTGCCCCCGATGTACCGCGAAGGCTTGAGTCGAGCCATGGAACGAATGTGTTCCAGCCGTACGTTGCGTGAAACCATGGGGCAAATCGGCCGCAATCGTGTGAACGCCTATTACCGTCATGAGCGCATGCTTGACGATTATCGCAAGCTGTATGCCGATACCGCGAATCAGCTCGGATTGAATCAGTTCGGATTGGAGCGCTGATATGGCCGGTATTGGATTTGAACTGAAGAAACTATTTCGCCGTAGAGGCTTGATGGCGATGCTGCGAGCTTACGGCTACGCCGGTGTGATTTGCGCCGGTCCGATGCTGTTGGGCGTACTCCTGCAGTTCGGTGTGCTGATGGTGAGCAGTTGGTGGCAGGTAGCACGCCCCGACCGTGATCTGCTCGTATGCATGATTACCTACACGCTGCTTGCTTCGTTGGTGTTGACGAGTTTTCTGTCGATGCCGGTCACCCGTTTTTTGGCGGATATGCTGTTTGATCATGATGAGAAGATGATTCTGCCGTCGTTCTGGGGTTCTACTGGCATCATGCTGGTAGTGGGCGCGGTGTTATACACGGTATTTCTGCTGTTTTCCGGTGCCACGTTGATGCAGGGAGCATTGTGTTTGTGGCTGTTTCTTGAAATGATCGTCAACTGGAATGCGATGAGCTATTTGACGGCCATCAAGGATTACAAAAGCATTCTGTATTCTTTCGCCGCTGCGGTGTTGGTGGCGTTCGTTACGTCATGCGTGTTGCTTGCGTTGACATGCCCGCCCGTGGAGTCGCTGTTGTTCGCAGTGGTGCTTGGCTATGGTGTGATGTTGGTGTGGGATGTGCTCTTGTTGCATCGGTATTTTCCGCAAAGTCGTAAGCATTCGTGGCTTTTTTTGCAGTGGGTCGATCAGTTTCTGCCGTTGGCATTGACCGGGTTGTTCACCACTATCGGCCTGTTCGCCCATTTGGTGATCACTTGGTGCGGACCTCTCGGCATCAAGGTGAAGGGTTTGTTTTATGGCGCGCCATATTACGATGTGCCCACCATGCTGGCGTTTCTGACGATTCTGATCACCACGGTGAATTTTGTGGTGTCGGTGGAGGTTAATTTCTACCCAACATATAGGTCGTATTACAGTCTGTTGAATGATGGAGGCACGGTCAAAGACATTGCCGTTGCCGAAAACGAAATGCTGGCTGTGCTCAATCGAGAATTGCATTACACGGCATTGAAACAATTGCTGGTGACCGCTGCCGTGATTTCATTGGAAAAGACAGTGCTGAATGAGCTTCCCTTAGGATTCGACGATGCGATGCACGGATATTTCCGTGTGCTCTGCGTGGGGTATGCCCTTTACGCGGTCGGCAACACCGTGATGCTGATTCTGCTGTATTTCACCGATTATTCCGGTGCATTGACGGCATCGGCATTGTTTGCCGTTTCAACGATTGTGTTCACGGTGATCAATCAGCTCTTCACTACGACACTATTAGGTTTCGGTTTTCTGATGGGTGCGTCGCTGTTTGCCATATATGCGACTTTCCGTCTCGCCTCATATACCGACAATCTTCCGTACCGAGTGTTGGGGCAGCAGCCGATTGTGGCGCAAACAAAGCGGGGGCGTTTCACGGAATTGGGCATACTGCTTGAACGTGGCGAACAGCGGGTCGACCAATCATTGCATCGCTCAAAACATGCACGGTCTTCTGACAAAACGAATATTGCAGAAACGGATGGCGTAATCGGGAGGGACAATAAATCATGACATGGTGGAATCGACGCAATACAAAAGCCATTACCGCGCTTGTCAAGCAAATAGCGGCATTGACTGCAATACTGACGGTGCTTTCCTGCGCCGGATGCGCAACCTCGATACCTGACGAAAGCAAGAAATCGCAATCATCGGATTCGTCACAGACGCATGAGCAAGTCAAGAAAAGCGCTGAACAAAGCATCGACGGCGCACACTTGCGCGACAACGAATCGTTATACAAGGTGTATGACGACAGCGGCGTGGAAACCATGTATCTGACGGTATCGCGCGGTAATTCGTCGGAAGGAACCGACCATAGCTGGAGTGAAATCAACCAGTATTCTGTTGATGACTATGCGGCAATGGGCGTTGGACGCTACAAGGTCAATGGTTTGCTGCAGGTCGGCGACGAACAGGGGCCGGTTTCCGGGGAGCTTGGTTTTGGCGAAAGCGCGCCGAACGCCACCGTGCAGGTACGTGGTCAGTCATCGAGCAAAAACGAGCAGAAGAACTACAAGATCGAGTTGAAAAGCGGCAAAGGCAAGTGGCGTGGACAGCGTACCATCGCATTGAACAAGCATATGGGTGAAGGTCTGCGTTTCCGCAACAAAATGGCCTTTGATCTCATCAAAGGCATCGACCAGATGATGGGGCTGCGCACACAATTCGTGCACTTGTACGTGAAAGACGAGACCAGCGGATCGGATTCCTTCGACGATTACGGTCTGTACACGCAGGTCGAACAGCTTAACAAAACCGCATTGCAAGCGCACGGACTTGATAAGAACGGCCAGCTGTACAAAGTCAATTATTTCGAATTCTATCGAGACGAAGACGTGATCAAACTCGCCGACGATCCCGACTACAATCAGACAAAATTCGAAGAAAAACTGGAAATCAAAGGCGACAACGACCATACCAAACTAATCGCCATGCTGGATGATCTCAATGATTATTCCGTGCCGATGAGCAAAATCCTCGGCAAATATTTCGATACCGAAAACATCGCATATTGGATGGCTTTCCAATTGTTGACCGGCAACACCGACACACAAAACCGTAATGTGTACCTGTATAGTCCTACGAATTCGGATACTTTTTACCTGCTTGACTGGGACAACGACGGTATGCTCATGCGCAAGGAATATGAGATCAGGCAACGTGCCGACGGCCAAAGCTGGGAAAACGGCATCAGCAACTATTGGGGCAACATACTGTTACGACGTTGCCTGCAGACCAAGTCGTTCCGCACCGCGCTCGATAAAGCCATCAACGACGAATACAAATACATGAGCGCCGGTCGCATCAATTCCATGGTGCGGCAGTATCGTTCCATCGTTGAGCCATACGTGCAGAAGATGCCCGACTCCATGCATGAGCCTCTGACGCCAAGCCAATATGACACGGTGGCAAACCAATTGCACAGCGAAATCGAGCGGAATTACCAGACGTACCAAACCGGATTCAACAAGCCCATGCCGTTCTATATCGGCAAGCCGACTCCCGCCAACGGCAAGCTTAAGCTCAACTGGGATGTGGCCTACGATTTCAACGATGAGGATCTGCGCTACACCGTCACCGTGTCCAAGGACTATGCTGGCAACGACGTAGTGTTCTCGCAAAGCGATGTCGTGCTGCCGGAAGCCGTGATAGATATGCCTGGCGAAGGCCAGTACTTTATCAAGGTGAGCGTTCGCAATGCGTCAGGCTACACGCAAGACGCGTTCGATCATTACATCACCGACGGCAACAAGATTTACGGCACCAAATGCTTCTATGTGAAAGCCGACGGCAGCATTGTGGAGGATGCCAATGCGCAGTGACGGTGGCAATCGCGGAACGTCGCTGCTGCAGCGCGTCAAACGTCGAGTCAGCGAAGAATTATCCGTTCCGCCGCGCACAGCCAAGGAACGGTTCCGTCATGAGCTCAAATATTTGATCTCATACGCGCAAAAAGCCGACTTGAATGTGCGTATGGCGCCGCTGCTTGGCCTTGACAAGCATGCGCGCAACGGTGGCTATATGATTCGCAGCCTGTATTTCGACGACTATTGGAACAGCGCATATCAGGAAAAAGTCGACGGTGTGCTGCTGCGTAAGAAATACCGTATTCGCATCTACGATTACAGCGATCGCGTGATCAAACTGGAACGTAAACGCAAAAGCGACAGTTGGATCTACAAGGAGGACGCACCGCTCACGCATGAGCAGTTCGACCGTATTCTTGCCGGCGATTATGAGTTTCTGCGCGATAGCGAACATCAGTTGTGTCGCGAATTCTATGTGGAATGCGTGTGCAATGTGATGCGCCCTCGCGTGATCGTCGATTATGAGCGCGAACCGTGGATTCTTGACGCCGGCACCGTACGCATTACCTTCGATATGAACGTGCGCGCAGCGGTCGGTGGATTTGATGTTTTCGACGCCACACTGCCGGTATTGCCGGTGCTTGAGCCGGGCAAGCTGGTGATGGAGGTCAAATTCACCGAATTTCTGCCGCAAGTTGTGCGCGATCTGTTGCCTGGCAAGGCGCAGGAGTTGACGTCGGCTTCGAAATACGTGCTCTGCTACGACAAAGCCTCGTATTTGCGGGGGTTCGACTACTGGCAGGAAGGCTGGAGCGTGCCGAGCCTGTAAAGCCGTCTGTAAAGCCAAGTCTGTAATCAGCTGACACTTCGGCTGGCATATTCCGAAACAACACACGTTACGAATCAAGGAAGCAAGAGAGAAAGAAAACATATGAGCGTTAATGACATGATCAAAAGGTCGGTGCTGAAGTCCTTCAGCCAATACAATATGCCCAAAGTGGCGTTGTCGTTGCTGGTGGCATTGATCGTTGGCATCGTTATTTATTACGTGTACCGCCGTTTCTATACGGGTGTGGTGTATTCGCGTAGTTTTGCGGTCACGTTGGTGGGTATGTGCGTGCTTACCTGCATGGTTACGCTGGCCATCAGTACGAATATTGTGATTTCGCTTGGTATGGTCGGTGCATTGTCGATTGTGCGTTACCGTACTGCAGTCAAGGATCCGATGGATTTGCTGTATTTGTTCTGGTCAATCACGTCGGGTATTGCGGCGGGTGCCGGCATGTATGTGCTGGTGATTGTTGCCGGATTGGTGATGATCGGTATGTTGGCTCTGTTCTACTCGCGTCAAGACAAGGGTCGCGTATACATTGCGGTGATCCACTACGTGGGCGATATGGTCGGCGATGAGATCACGCGTGCGTTCGGGCGTACCAAATTCTTCGTCAAATCCAAAACCATGCGTGGCGAACGCACGGAAATGGCGGTTGAAGTATTCTGTGATGATAAGGACATGACGTTCGCCGAGCGTATCCGTGCGATTGACGGTATCGAGGACGTAACACTGATACAGTACAACGGCGAATACCACGGATAGTTTTTTCGACGAGAGGGAGACCGCGTGACCGACATGCCGGAAATGGGCGGAATGCCGTCTAACGACGAGCTGGTGCCTTTCTTTACATTCGAAGACATCGATCATGCGCTCGAAAACGGCGAATTCTGCTGTTATCTGCAGCCTAAATGCAATGCGGAGACGGGAACCATTGTAGGAGCCGAGGCGTTGGTGCGCTGGAATCACCCCAAATATGGCGTGATTCCCCCAAGATGGTTCGTCCCGGTATTGGAAAGAGCCGGGCGTATCTGCCATGTGGATGTGTTCGTATGGCGCTTCGTGGCTGAGATGCTGGGCAGATGGGAGCGTGAAGGACGCAATCTGGTACCGGTTTCCGTGAACGTGTCCATGATGGATATCAACCAGATGGATGTGGCCGACGTGATCGGCGGGCTGCTGAACGAATATAACGTCGACGCGCGTCTGTTGCAGGTGGAAATCACCGAAAGCGCCGTGGCGAAAAACCTGCCCATGGTGGAGGGCACCATCCGCAAACTGCATGCGAGAGGCATCGTGGTACTGATGGATGATTTCGGTTCGGCGTATTCCTCGCTGAACATGCTCAAAGACATTAATGTCGATGTGATTAAACTGGACACGAAGTTCATCGAACTGAGCGATGAGAATGCCGGTAAAGGCATGAAAATCATCCAATCCATGATTATTATGGCCAAGAAGCTGCATCTGATGATCATCGCCGAGGGCGCCCAAACCAAGGAACAGGTTGATCGGCTGAAAGCACTCGGATGCGGATACATCCAAGGATATTATTTCTACCCTCCACTGCCGGTGAAACAGATGGAAACGCTATTGGCCGAGCGTGCCGACGGTCGGCACTATTGGGATATGTCGTGCGATTATCTGCATCGCGATCATGTGACCGTCAACGGCCGGGTGCTGTTGAGAGTCTCCGCGTTGGCGGCTGACGCCTTTGAAATCCTGGCTGATGGTCTGGCGGAAATATCTCGGTTGAATGTGGCAACAGGCGAATACCGTGTCATCAAACGAGATGGGGTGATTCCCGATCCGGAAGTCGACGAATTCGGTGCCTACATGCGTGCGGTGGCCGTCAACCGGGTGGTGCATCCTGACGATGTCGGACGATTCTTCGCCGATCTGAATCTGCCTTCAATCCGGGAACGGCTATACAGGCAGGAAACCGTGCTGGGGATATACCGCAGCGAGGTATTGGCCAAAACCGGCGTAGTTACATTCGCGGTGATTCCCACTCACGTATGCTCCCCATCCGACCCTTGGGCTGTGGTGCTGGTCGGACAGAATCTGTCCATGGAACTATTGACATGCGGCGATGCCGATAATTACCGCAGGGACTCGCTTATGGGGCTGCTCAACCGCAATGCCTACGATGACGACTTGGAGTACATCCAGGCCACGCATGACCAGCCGTTGACGGTGGTGTACGTCGACATGATCGGACTGCATGAAATCAACAACCATTTGGGGCATGCCAAGGGCGATTCGGCGTTGTGCGGACTTGCGAATGCGATGCGTGCCTGCTTCGGGGACGACAGGATCTACCGCGTCGGAGGCGACGAGTTCGTGATTATCAGCTGCAACCATACGGTGAGCCAAAGTATGCGTCGGATGGAGCGTATGCGTCGGGATTTTCTGGAAGGTGATTGGGATATATCCGTAGGCATGGCCGAATCCGATGATGGAGAGGACCTTTCGGACCTCATCAATCAGGCGGAAATCCGTATGCGTCAGGATAAGAAACAGTATTACGTCAATGGCGGAGGCAAACGCCAGCTCCGCATGCTCAACAACCGGCTTGAGGATATTCTGGTGCGCGATGAGGATATGAAAATGCTTCTTGAACATCTGAATGTACGTTATCCGGTGTCATTTATAGTCAATCTGAATACCGATACGCAGCGTTCGATCATGGTGCCCGATTTCTTTCAGCGTATGCTTGATGGTCATGGCGGTTCCTTCCGCGAAGCATTACGTGAGTTTTGCTGTGTGAGGATTGCTCCCGAATATCAAGAAGGTCTCCTGCGACTGCTTGACTACGATGTCGTCCGTAGCCGGCTCAAGTCGGAAGGTGCAGTGCAATGCGGTTACGTGAAGAACAACGGTGAGCGGTTCATGTTGACGATTCTTACCGACAACAGATCCACGGACGAGACCATGTGGGTGTTCGAACGTAAGGACCTGCCGTAGCGGAAGGGCAGGTTGTTCGATGGATGATTGCACCCCATCTTATTTTATTTTGTGAGAATGGTCACATAATGTCGCGGTGTCGTTGATCGCATGACAGTTGAAAATGGGTTTATGATGGAAACGTTGGCTTCGGCAAGGTATGACGAAGCCTATGAACGCACAGTAGCTTAAAGGAGAGCGCTATGGTCTATCGCATGATTTTCAACCAGACGGCGTATTTCGGCCGCGGAGCCATCAAGGAGATTCCGGGTGTTGCCAAGTCGCATGGCTTCACCAAGGCATTCATCGTCACCGATCCGGTGCTGCTGGAAACCGGCACCGTCAAGAAGGTCACCGATGTGCTCGATGAGGCAGGCATGCCGTATGAGGTTTTCGACAACGTCAAGCCGAACCCACCGGTCGAATGCATTCAGGACGGTGTCGCCAAGTTCGCCGCATCCGGTGCCGACTTCCTGATCGGCTTGGGCGGCGGCTCCCCGCAAGACACCTGCAAGGGCATCGGCATCATCACCGCCAACCCGGAATTCTCCGACGTGCTCTCCCTGGAAGGCGTTGCCGACACCAAGAATCCGTCCGTGCCGATCTTCGGCGTGCCGACCACCGCCGGCACCGCTTCGGAAACCACCATCAACTATGTGGTCACTGACACCGCCAACAAGCGCAAGTTCGTGGCCGTCGACCCGCACGACATTCCGATCGTCGCATTCGTCGACCCGGATCTGACCGATTCCATGCCGCGTGGCCTCAAGGTCGCTACCGGACTCGACGCCCTGACCCACGCCATTGAAGGTTACATCACTCCGGGTGCCTGGAGCCTGTCCGACTGCCTGTCCATGCAGACCATCCGTATGATCGCCAAGAATCTCGCCAAGAGCGCAGACGGCGACATTCCGGCAGGCGAGCAGATGGCATACGCCTCCTACATCACCGGTATGGCCTACTCCAACGTCGGCCTCGGCCTGGTGCATGGCATGGCCCACCCGCTGGGTGGCCGTCTCGGCGTGGCCCACGGCGTTGCCAACGGCATTCTGCTGGCCCCGGTCATGGAATACAACAAGGACTACACCGGTGAGAAGTACCGTGACATCGCTGACGCCTTCGGCATCGCGGACGCCTACACCGGCGATATCGAAACCGTGCGCGAAGAGGCCGTCCAAGCTGTGCATAAGCTCACCGTGGACCTGAAGAACCCGACCACGATCTCCGAGGTCGGCGCCACCGAAGCCGATCTGGAGCCGCTGGCCCATGATGCCTTCCACGATGTGTGCACGCCGGGCAACCCCCGTCAGGCCACGCAGGAGGATATCCTCGCCATCTATAAGAGCCTGATGTAATGCGAAAGTTTCCACGAATCGGCAATCGCATGCAGTGAATCTGCAGTGAAAACCAATCGTGAGGGCACATCATTATAAGCATGAAAAACGTGGTGCGAATCTTCGAAAGATATTCGCACCACGTTTTTGCATATCTGTATGTAAATCGCAGATCAATCGCAATAATAATTCGTGATTGTCAATTGCGATTGCGTGAAATTATTCGTGCTTTTCGCTCCACTCCTCATCGGTGGGAGTGTCGTCATACCATTCACGGCCTTCCTGCTCGGCCAATTCCATCTGCTCGTTGATCCACGCAGCCTCCGCAGGATTGATGTCGGCAGTGTCAAGCACCTTCTGCCATACCGGATACAGCAAATGCATCACCGGATACAGCGCGGTGAGCAGAATCTCCGGCTTATGCCTGCGCGAATGCTGCGGATGCGCGTCGAACGTGTTCTTGAAACGACGCATGTAATTGTTGAACGACGTGAGCGACGTGTCCATACGGCGGGCGCTGATGCCGGCGATCATGCGTGGGCAGTACACGGTTTTTAGATCCTTGCCCAGCAGATGCAGCGAAATATCAATATCCTCATGCATCACATCGGCCTTGTCGCGGCACACCTCGTCGCAAATTTCACGCCAAGCTGAAGCGCGGACCGCCATATTCGAACCAAACAGCAACGGCTGGCCGCCATCGGCCTTGTAAATGCGTTTGCGTGTGGAATTATCCCCACGCAAACCAAAATGGCGGCTCGGTAGGTCGTAATACATAACCGGACCAGTGGCACCCATGGCCTCCGGATCCTCAGTGAAAATGCCGGACACCACTTCGACCCAATCCGGGCGAATCATGCAATCAGCGTCGAAACGGCCAAGAATATCGCCGGTGGCGTGGTTCAAGCCATAATCACGCGTCGGAATCAATCCTTGCTCCTCATCCTGATGCAACAAACGGACGGGAGCTTGAGGGTGATCTTTCATGAACTGCTCCACCACGGCTACCGTCGAATCGGTGGAACGATTGTCGACAACGATCACTTCATGGGGCATCACGGTTTGCCTAGTGGCATTCAACAGGCAATCGTTGATACGCTCCTCTTCATTCCAAGCGGGGATGACAATTGAAACGTTCAGCATAACTACCACAATAGCTCAGCCTGTACACGACGCCTATCGCTACAATAGGAAGCCATGAGCGAAAGCGAACAGCGAATGAACAATACGCAGAGCGAAAACGGTACGAACACCAGCGAACAACGTTGGGATCTCGGCACCCTGTTTCCAGCCAAAGGAGATTCCCGAAAACCGCCGGAATGGTTGGGACGTGCGCTGCTATACATCGCCATAGCCATCGTGGTGTTTACTTTCTGCTGGCGCAGCTGGGGTAAGATCGAATATCTGGTGATCGACATCATCGTCTCGCTGTTCATCGCGCTCGCGGTGGAGCCTATGGTGGTGCCGCTGGTCAAGCATGGCTGGAAACGTTCGGTCGCCTCGCTGTTCTCGCTGCTGATGCTGGCCGTGATTCTCGGCGTGCTCTTCACGCTGTTCGGTAACCTGTTCGTGCAGCAGATGATCGCATTGGGGAACGGTCTGCCCGACCTGTATGAGCAGATGTGCCAGTTCGTCAGGCAATACGCGGATTTCCAACTTCCTGAGATCAATAATCTCGGCAATGAGATTCTGAAGAACGTTCAAACGTCGTGGGTCACCGATTTCGCGGGTACCGCGCTGAATACGGTGTCGGGATTGTTCTCGTTCCTGATCAACCTCATGACGATAATCATGACCACGTATTACATTTCAGCGGCTGGTCCGAAACTGCGTCGTGCCGCATGCCAGTGGATGGCTCCGGCGGCTCAGCGGCGATTCCTGTTCGTATGGACGGTGAGCCAGAGCCAGATCTCGTCGTTCCTGTTCTCCCGTGCCATTCTCGCGTTGCTGAACGCGTTCTTCACCGGAATCTGTCTGATGTTGCTGCATGTGCCCTATTGGATGCCATTGGCGCTGTTCTGCGGTATGGTTTCGCAGTTCATTCCCATGTTGGGTACGTATATTGGCGGCGCGTTGCCGGTGCTGTTCGCATGGGGTAGCTGCGGATTGTGGCAGGCTGTGGTGGTGTTGGTGTTCATTTGCGTGTACCAGCAGATTGAGAATCTGATTTTCGCGCCGAAGATCTCCCAGCGCACCATGGATGTGAACGATGCCGTGGCGTTCCTCGCGGTGCTGGCGTTCACCTCGCTGTTCGGCGCGTTGGGTGCGTTCCTCGCATTGCCGGTGGTCGCGTCCGTGCAGACGATTTTCCGCACCTATACGAAGCGGTACGAGCTGGTCGATTCCCCGCTGATGGACGATCCGGTGCCTGAAAAGAAGTCGAAGCTGGTGGAAGGCGCCGAAGTGATCAGCGAGCATCTGCACAGTATGCCTCGCGCGGTGCAGGGATCCAGTGCGCATGTGCCTATTTCCGACGAAGTGCGGCAGTTGCAGGAGCAGGCGTACAATATCACCCGTTCCGAGGAATCGCTGGAATCGGACGAAACCGTCGCCATTCCGAAGCATGTGTTGGGCAAAACGAGCAAAACGGAACGCAAGCCATTGCGGGGTCTTGAGAGCGAAAACGCATCGCAGGAATCCAACGAAAATCCGGAATCCGGCAATGAACGGAAGAACGGTGAATCGCGGGAAACTGGAGGAAGCGCGAAAAACGTGGATGACAATCCAAGAAGTAGGTGGCGTTAATGGTACTGCTGAGTGTACTTGACATTCTGTTGGTCATCGTCGGCGGCGCAGGTGTGGTCTATCAGGCGGTGTGCATTCTCATCTCCCTGTTCACCAAGCCGATCAAATTTCCCGACGCACCGATGAACAAGCATTACGCGGTGCTGATTTCCGCGCGAAACGAGGCGAAAGTCATTGGCAACCTCATTACCTGCATCCAAACGCAGACGTACCCGAGCGAGCTGATCGACATTTGGCTCGTCGCCGACAACTGCACCGACAATACTGCCGAAGTGGCGCGCAACATGGGCTGCCATGTGATCGAACGCTTCAATAAGGAACTTGTGGGCAAGGGCTACGCATTGACGTATCTGCTTGACCGGATGAACGAATCCGGCGCATCCGACCCGTACGACGCGTTCTTCGTGTTCGATGCCGACAACAAGCTCGACAAGCATTACGTCGAAGAGATGAACAAGGCGTTCCAGTCGGGTTTCAAGATTCTCACCAGCTACCGCAATTCCGTGAATTTGTCCGACAATTGGGTCTCTTCCGGTTCCGCATTGTGGTTCATCCGTGAATCTCGATTCCTGTCGGCCTCGCGCATGTGGCTCGGCAACAGCTGTCATGTAGGGGGTACGGGTTTCATGTTCTCGCAGGAGATCATGCGTCGCAATAACGGTTGGAAATTCCACCTCTTGACTGAGGATTTGGAATTCACCATGGATTCCGTGCTGCACGGCGACCGCATCGGCTACTGCGGTACCGCGATTCTGTATGACGAGCAGCCTGTCACCTTCGCGCAGAGCTGGCGTCAGCGTTTGCGTTGGAGCAAGGGCTTCCTGCAAGTGTTCCGTTATTACGGGCCGGACTTGATCAAACGCGCCATCAGGGAACGCGATTTCTCCGCCGTTGATTTCACACTGTTGTTGTGTCCGTTCACGGTGATCGGTATCATGCGCGTTCTGCTGGGACTGTTGTTCGCGACCTGCGGATTCGTGACATGGCAGAGCCAGTTGAGCTCGTTGACCAGTTGGACGTCCGGCATTGTGACGTCGGTGATCGGCATGATGGCGTTGGCCGCGTTGACGATCATTGTGGAACGCGATCAGATCGGCGCCACCAACAAGGAACTGTTCGCGTATGTGCTGAGCTTCCCGATCTACATGTTCAGTTATGTGCCGATCTCGTTCCAGGCGATGTTCGCCAAGTCGGAATGGAAGCCAATCGAGCATAAGGGATGACGTTCGTTCGCAGGCTTGCGTGTTTCCTGCTTTTTCGTTTTCATTTCGATTTTTCATTTCGATTTCCGCTTATGACTGGAGTGTTGTTGTTCCATGGATGATTCGGCTGAATACCGGCATGTGAAACGCCGCCGATACATTACGGTGGCGCTTTCCGTGGCACTCACCACGGTATTGTGCGTCGGCTATGTCGTGGCCGACATTTTCGACAAGCTGCCGGGCGTTCTTACCCTGCAGGAAGTCGAACGCATCACCGCCAAGACGCCGGGCAACGCCGTTCCTGCGGCAACGGTGGTCGAAGGGCTTGACGCTTCGAAGACCGTGGATGAAGCTGCAGCGAAGGCGCTGATCAGCCAATTCGAAACGGCCGCCTCCGATTTCGGTGGCGAATATGGCATCGCCATCGCCGATGCGGCCGGCAATGTGGTGGCCGAGCATGATCTCGACAAGTCGTATACGCCGGCATCCACCATGAAAACGTTGACGGCATATGCTGCGGCGACCACGCTCGACATGGGTAAGACGTTGGACACGCAGACCTATCTGGAACAGCGTGAGGACGGCACCGCGCGATTGGTGCTCAAAGGCAATGGCGACATGCTGCTCGGTGCCGGTGCATCCGATTCGGAACATATCAATGGGCGTGCCGGACTGGGAACGCTTGCCGCGAACACGGCTCAGGCGTTGCGCCAGCGGGACATCGCCTCCGTGACGCTTGTCTACGATGATTCCCTGTTCGGTAGAGACCGTTGGCCAAGCGGCATCGCAGAACTAGACTCGGACCACGTGTACTACGCGCCGACCGCGTCCATGGCGGTGGATGGCGGGCGCAACTGGAACGGTGCCAATCCCGCGGATCCCGATGTGTTCAGCGCATACCCCGCTTTGAGTACGCAGCCTGCCCGCGAGGCCGCGCAGGTGTTCGCGCAGCGTTTGGCTGAACAGGGCATTGCCGTGAATTCTTCCGTGGAACAGGGAACGGTTCCCGAAGACACCAGTCCCATCGCGGCCGTGCATTCCGCATCGCTGAATGAGATCATGGCGTTCATGCTTCGGCATTCCGACAATTCTCTGGCTGAGGAATTCGGCAGATTGCTGGCTTTGCATATCGGTGCCAATAATTCGCCGGCCGGCGCGGTTCAATCGGTCGAACAGGTGCTGACTCAGCGGGGAATCTCCACCAATGGCCTCACCATGCTCAACTGTTCAGGGCTGTCTGATGATTCCAAACTCACCGCGCATACCTTGCTCGACGTGCAGCAGCGTAATCTGGCGGCCGGCACCGGTGCCGCCGCTGCCGAAGGATTGTCGGTCGTGGGTTTTGTGGGTACCGCTGCGAATCGTTTGAACGATGTCGACGAAGCTGGTCTCATCCGTGTCAAAACCGGCAGTTTAGGGGAAGTGACCTCCATGACCGGCAATGTGTCGCGTCATAAAGGGGGTGCGTTGAGCTTTGCCGTGATCGTCAATAATCCCGATGATTTCGAGGCTGCGAAATCCGCTATCGACGCATTCGTGGCCGCGCTGCCGAAGCTGTGATGCCATGGTGTATTCGTCTCGTTTGCGTAAGGGTATCGGCGAGTTACGGGCCGCTCTGGAATCGGTCGGATTTGGATTGCAGGATGCCCGATTCGCCCGTCATGGCGAGCACGAGCCAGATGCGGACGCTCCTCTAATCATGGTGGCCTGTTCCGGTGGGCGCGATTCGATGGCGTTGGCTGCGGTTGCGGCGAAAACATGCGCTTCATTGGGATTGCGATGCGGGGCGATTATCATCGACCACCAGTTGCAGCAAAGCTCTGCCGGTGTTGCGCGGGCAACCGCCGATCGTTGCGTTGCGTTGGGTCTTGACCCAGTTCGTGTTCGTGCGATTGACGTACCCGACTCCCGCGGCATCGGTGTTGAGGCAGCGGCGCGTGAAGCACGCTATCATGCGATTGTCGACGCATGCTCCGACGCTTCGGCCGTGCTTCTGGCTCATACGAAAAACGATCAGGCGGAAACCGTTATCATCGGTTTGTTACGTTCCGCTGGCCTTGATGCGGTTTGCGGTATGAACGGTTCCTTCATGCGAGACGGGGTGCGTTTTCTACGCCCGTGGCTGAATGTTACACGCGAAGAAACCACAGGCATCTGCGAGGATTTACGGCTTGCCTGGTGGGACGATCCCACAAATGGGCCGGATGTAGGGAATTCGGATGGAAACGAGCCTCTTCCCGCGAACTATCCGTTGCGATCCCGCGTACGGCACGATCTCATGCCATATCTTGAATCATTTGCGGGAAGCGACGTCGTATCGAGACTTTCGCTTGGAGCGAGGCTTGCCGAAGCCGACCGCACATATCTTGACGGCGTGACGCAACGTGTATCGGAACAAGCCGTAACCGTGAACGACGGCGATATAATCATCGACGTGCGTGCGCTGCAATCGCAAGACATTGCCATCAGAAGACGGGTGATTGTGCGCTCGCTTGCAGAAGCCGGCATTTCGTGCATGGCACGGCAGGTTGAAGGGATCGACAGGCTGATATGCGACTGGCATGGTCAGCAAGGTGTGAATCTTCCCAGCGGATATTCAGCATATCGCCAGAAACACGTCATTCGCGTGTGCCAAGATGGTGGGCATGCGAATCGCTGACGTACAAGAAGACATTGATCACGAGCTGATCAGTAAAGAAGAGATTGCCGACATCATCAACCATGCTGCGGCCCAGGCCAGTGAAGACTACCGTGGCAAGAACCCGCTGCTGGTTTGCGTGCTCAAGGGTGCGGTGAACACGCTTGCGGCGTTCTCGCAGGCCATGAGCATCCACGCGGAGATGGATTTCATGAGCTTGTCGAGCTACGGTTCCGGCACTCAATCGAGCGGCAAGATCACCGTGCGGCAGGATCTGTCCACCGATGTTCGCGGTCGTCACGTGCTTATTGTGGAAGACATCATCGATTCGGGCGTCACGTTGGCGTGGCTCGTCGATGAGCTCAAAAGCCGTGGTGCCGCTTCCGTGGAGATTTTTGCGCTGTTGGAAAAGCCGGCGCGCCGTAAGGTGGATGTTCCTGTGAAATATAAGGGACGTGAGATTCCCGATGAATTCGTGGTCGGTTTCGGCTTGGATTATGACGAGCGATACCGCAATCTTGATTCGATCGCGGTGCTGAAGCCGGAAGTGTATGAAGGAGGTCAGGCATGAGTTTTCCTGGTCCGGGCCAGTCGCCGAATAACAACGACGGCGGCAATAACCCGTTCACCAATCCGTTTGGACGCAATAATAACGCCGGCAATGGCAACGATTCCAACGGCAAGGGTGACAAGTCCAACGGCAACGGATCCAATGGCGGTCCGCGTCCGTTCTGGCAGTCCCCATGGCTGTGGGTTGTGGTTGTGGCATTGCTTGCCGTGACCATGTTCCAGATTTTCGCCGGAACCGGTTCCCAGACCATCGACACCAAGAATGGTCTGCAGATCCTCAACGGCAACAATGTTGAATACGCGCAGATTGTAGACAACACCCAGCAGGTCAAGCTCAAGCTCAAGAGCGATTACTCCGCTACCGACCCTGATACCGGGCGTATGAAGAACTACGGCAAGAGCGTGCAGTTCTACTACACGTACGCGCAGTCCGCCACCGTGGTCAAGGCCGTTGAAAAGGCCGATCCGGCCAAGGGCTGGACGGCGACCATGCAGCAGAGCAGCATTTGGACGTATCTGCTGACCTCGCTGCTGCCGTTCCTCATTATCTTCGGTCTGTTCTGGTTCATGATGAGTCGTATGGGCGGTGCCGGCGGCATGTTCGGCATGGGCGGCAAGAAGAACAGCGGCAAGCTGCTCGAAGGTCAGACCCCGACCACCAAGTTCGCCGACGTAGCCGGCGAAGAGGCTGCCGTGCAGGAAGTCGAGGAAATCAAGGACTTCCTGAAGGATCCGTCTCGTTACAAGGCTTTGGGTGCCCGTATTCCGCGTGGCGTGCTGCTCTACGGTCCTCCAGGTACCGGTAAGACACTGCTGGCACGAGCCATCGCAGGCGAGGCCGGCGTGCCTTTCTACTCCATGGCAGGCTCCGACTTCGTGGAAATGTTCGTGGGTCTTGGCGCCTCTCGTGTGCGTGACCTGTTCGATGAGGCCAAGAAGAACGCTCCGGCCATCATCTTCATCGATGAGATCGATGCCGTCGGTCGTAAGCGTGGCGGTTCCGGCATGAGCGGTGGCCATGATGAACGTGAGCAGACCCTGAACCAGCTGCTGGTTGAGATGGACGGTTTCAATAACGACACCAATCTGATCATCATCGCGGCGACCAACCGCCCCGACGTGCTTGATCCCGCTCTGCTGCGTCCCGGCCGTTTCGATCGTCAGGTGGCCGTCGAAGCGCCTGATCTGGAAGGCCGCGAGGCTATTTTGAAGGTGCATGCCAAGGGCAAGCCGTTCGTGCCTGACGTCGATCTGCGTATGATCGCCGTGCGTACGCCGGGCTTTACCGGTGCTGACCTGGCCAATGTGTTGAACGAAGCCGCATTGTTGTGCGCCCGCGCCGGTGCGCAGCTGATCGACAACCGCGCCATCGACGAGGCTATCGACCGCGTGCAGGCGGGGCCGAAGCGCCGTTCCAAGGGCATGGCGCTCGACGAACTGCGCAACACCGCATACCACGAGGGTGGTCACGCGTTGGTGGCAGCCGCCATGAACGATACCGATCCGGTCACCAAGGTCACTATTCTGCCGCGTGGCCGTGCGCTCGGCTACACCGCGGTGATGCCGACGGAAGATCGCTATTCCATGTCGCGCAACCAGCTGCTCGACCAGATGGCGTACGCCATGGGCGGTCGTACCGCGGAGGAGGTCGTGTTCCATGATCCGACCACCGGTGCTTCCAACGACATCGAGAAGGCAACGAACATCGCACGTCAGATGGTGCTTGACTACGGCTTCTCCGACAAGCTGGGTGCCATCAAGTGGTCCGATGACGAGCAGAGCGACCTTGGATCGCTGAACCACAAGTATTCCGCACGCACCGCCGAAATCATCGACGAGGAAGTGCTCAAACTGGTGGAAACCGCGCATACCGAAGCGTGGAACGTCATCAACGAGAATCGTGAGATTCTTGACGAGCTCGTACGTCAGCTGCTCGTCAAGGAAACACTCAACGAAAAGGAACTTGCGGAAATCTTCGCTAATGTCAAGAAGGCGCCGAAGCGTGAAGTGTGGCTGAGCGACAGCAAGCGCCCGGATTCCGACATTCCGCCGGTTCCGATTCCCGAATCCCTGAAGAAAAGCGCAGGATTGACCAACTGATGAGCGATACCGAAGCATTCGATACCCTCTTCGACGACAAGGCCCGTGCCGCCCATGCGGCCGGGCCTGTCGGCTATGACGAGGAAGGCGTGCGCCAAGCAGTACGTCTGTTTTTAAAATCCATTGGCGAAGACCCGGACCGTGAAGGCCTGCTCGACACCCCAGACCGTATCGGACGTGCCTGCAAGGAGCTGTTCGCAGGCCTTGGACACGGCCCCGAGGAAGTACTCAAAACCAAGTTCAAAGTCGATACCGACGAAATGGTGCTGGTGCGCGATATTGAACTGTTCTCGGTATGCGAGCATCACCTGCTGCCGTTCCATGGCGTGGCCCACGTCGGCTATATTCCGTCGAATGGCCAGGTGGCGGGCTTGAGCAAGCTTGCACGACTGGTGGAACTGTATGCCCGCCGGCCTCAGGTGCAGGAGCGCCTCACCCAACAGGTGGCCGACGCGCTGATGGAAGGTATCGAAGCACGTGGCGTGATCGTGGTCACCGAATGCGACCACATGTGCATGGCCATGCGTGGCGTAAAGAAGGCGCAATCGCGTACGGTTACATCGGCGGTGCGCGGCTGCATGCGAGACGCGACGACGCGAGCCGAAGCCATGAGCCTGATCCTGTCGCAGCATGCGTGATCGGCGTGTGACGCAGCTTGGCCGCTGACATGGCTTGGTGAAATCGAATCGTAAATAACAATAACCGGATATAGGAGGGGAAACCGGATGACCATTGATATGAAAGCGATTCACGACAGCACACATACGCTGGTGATGGGCGTGCTCAACATTACGGAGGATTCGTTCTCCGATGGAGGGCTGTGGCTCGACCCTGCGAAAGCGAAAGCGCACGGCGAAGCGATGATGAAAGCTGGCGCCGATATCATCGACATCGGCGCCGAATCCACTCGCCCCGGAGCCAAACGCGTCAGCGAGGAAGACGAGCAGACCCGCGTACTAGGTGCCGTGGATGCGCTGATTTCGGAAGGCGCGGTGCTGTCCATCGACACAACGCGCGCCTCGGTAGCTCGAATGGCACTGGAACATGGAGCGCAGATCATCAACGACGTGTCCGGCGGTCGGCTGGACCGCGAAGTGCCCCATGTGGTGGCCGAACATGCGGAAAGCCTCTACATCGTGCAGCATTGGCGTGGATGGCTTGCCGGCTCCGCAGGCAATGTGCCCGACGCCGATACGTCCGTGTATGTCAATGGCGTGGTGAACGACGTGTATGACGAGCTTATGAAACAGGTTGACGACGTGCTTCAGGCAGGCGTCTCGCCGTCACAAATCATCATCGACCCGGGTCTTGGATTCTCCAAACCGAGCGTCGAACATAACTTCCCGCTAATGGTGGCATTGGAGCGGTTCAACGCCACCGGGTATCCGGTGCTGATCGGAGCCTCGCGCAAACGATTCGTCGGCGCGGCGCTTACCGATGCCGGTATTGACGAGCCAGGCATGGATGGCAAAGACAATGCGACTGCCGCCATCAGCGCCCTATGTGCCGAACATGGGGCATGGGCTGTGCGCGTGCATGACGTGGAGAAAAGCCGTGACGCGGTGGCGATCGGCAATGCGTGGCGTGCCTTCGCTAACGCCTGATACGCGATGCTCGCATACGTCGTGCGTTCCTGACAGCGTAGGAGCGGCAACGCATTTCCACCATTAAACCTTGAGATATGCAAAGAAAGGCTGGCATGGATCAGATTCGATTGACTGGCGTTCGCGCGGTCGGCAAACACGGTGTGCTTGATTTCGAACATGAGCGTGCGCAGACGTTCGTCGTCGACGCTACGTTGTTTCTTGATCTTGCGCCAGCCGGGCATTCCGACGATCTGCACGATACCGTTGATTACGGTGCCATCGCCAAGGGAATAGTCGCCATCATCGAAGGCGAGCATGTCGATCTCATTGAAAAACTGGCGGATCGCATCGCCAATATGATCCTTGAATATCCTGCCGTGGCGCAAACGCAAGTGACCGTGCATAAGCCGAGTGCGCCAATCGTAGTGCCATTCGACGACGTGAGCGTAACCATGGAACGTTCCCGTGAAACAACTTCGGCTGCATCGCAAGTGCATCATGCCATCATTGCCATGGGTGGCAATCAAGGCGATGTGGTGGCCACCTTGCGTGACGCGGTGCGTTCGATCGACGGACTGGCGTCCACTCAGGTTACGGGCGTTTCGCCGCTGTACCGTACCGATGCGTGGGGCATGCCCGATGGTACCCCTGACTTTTACAATGCGGTTGTTTCCGTGACCACCAAGCTATCGGCAATGGAACTGCTGCGAGGATTGCAGCGTATCGAAGCCGAACATGGTCGAGTGCGTACCGACCATTGGACTTCGCGCACACTCGATCTGGATATCATCGATTTTGACGGGCAGAGCAGCGATGATCCGGACCTGACGCTGCCTCACCCCCGTGCATGGCAGCGTGCGTTCGTGCTGGGGCCGTGGCTGGCACTCGAACCGGATGCCGAACTGTCGGGCGAACATGCCGGTTCCGTGGCTCAGCTATTGCACGAGGCATCTGACCGTGATCATATCGACGAAATCGCCGACGATTGGATGGTCGGAAGCCCGACCGGCTACGGTGTCGACGACCTTGCCTGCGATACCAATAATGCGGGCGATGCGGATGATATGGGAGAAGCCTACAGTGCGGTCGATTCCAACGATCTGCCGGAAGGAACCGCCGCAGCCAAAGCGGCCGCACTCGCTTCTGCACAGCCAGAACCCGCATCGAAACGTGCGGTAATCTCACTTGATAGCCCAGCAACCGATGCCGAACAGCAGTTCCGCATGGCCATCGTCACGTTGGACGGCATTCCCGGCAACCAAGTCGAGGGCATCTCACCCCTCTACCATGTGAGCCAACTCGACGGACTCCCCGACAAAATGGCCGCGGTAATCCAGCTTTCCACGCGCATGGGCGCCCATGATCTGATCGAAGCATTAGGCAATGTGGAAGCCTCCGTCGGCGAAGACCTCGATCTCGACCTTATCGACATGGAAGGCGTGGCATGCGACGAACCTGATTGCAAGGTGCCATGGCCCACCGCACGAGAACATGCTGCAGTGCTCGCGCCATGGCTCGACATGGATCCTGATGCGCGACTGGGCAAAGATCCGGTATCATTCCTGCTGGCCATGGCTCCAGATACTGCGCAGGTAGGGCTGCTGGCCGACAATTGGATTATCGGAGGTACGCTATGAAAGCCCGCAGAACCCCTTGGTGGTATTACGTTCTTGCCGTCGCGTTGGGATTGCTTGCCGGTATAGGATTGGCGAAATATGGCGAGATTTCAGGTTTGCCATTGGTCGGCGCTCCATGGATCGTACCCGTGATACTGGCGGTTCTGGGACTCGCCGTGCTGTATAGAGCATTGCAGATCCACAAATACACCACCAAAGATCCCGAAAAACGCGCGCAACTGAAACCCCTAGACCCGCAGAAGGCGTTCTCCACACTGGTGGCATGCAAGGCATTGGGCGTGGCCGGGGCCGCTTTGACCGGATGGTATGGCGGGCAGCTCATCATGAGTCTGCCGCATGGCGAAGCAACGTTCTACAGCCAAGCCATCCTCGAATGCGCGATCGCGGCAATCGTATGCATAGTCGATATGATCATCGGCATTGTGGGGGAGTGGCTGTGCCAAATTCCACCAATCGACGGTCCGGAAAGCCCGAAAATGAAAAAGGCCACGCAACGTAACCGTTACGCGGCCGCAGCTACCAAATCAGCGACACAATCGAAAGTCTGAATTTCCTTACTTCTTCAGATCTTCCTCGGGAACGCGAATCATCGCCTCTTGGGTCATGCAGGCAACAAGCTTGCCATCCTGCGTGTACACCTTCGCCTGACCCAAGCCACGTCCGTGAGCCGCAGTAGGCGTATCCTGCACATACAAATGCCACTGATTGATGTCGATATCGCGATACCACCACATCGAATGATCGATCGAAGCGAACGAAATGCCGGGAGTGGCGATACTTAACCCGGCACGACGCAACACCGGCTCCAGCATCACCTGATCGCAACCCATAGCCAACATCGCACGATGCATGACCTGCGGAACGTCCACTGTGCCGTCGGCCTTCATCCACACCATCTGCTTGCCGGAATCGTTACTGGCGCTCTTCTTATCGGCACCCAGCATGATCGTGCGCGTCACATGACGAATGTCGAATGGCGACTTTTCCGCATAATATTTGGCAAACGAAGACTTCTCGGCAAATGGTTCCATAATCTGCTTCGCACTGGTCAATGTTTCCGGCTCCGGCACACCCTCCGGCATCGGATCGGCGAACTCAAAGCCCTCCTGACCCTGCTCCTGAAAACTGGCGATGGCGGTCAGAATCGAACCCTGAGCCTGCGTGACATTCACACGACGAGCCGAAAACGAGCGGCCATCACGCAGATTCTCCACATCAAACAGCAAATCCTGACGAATATCACCGGCAGAAATGAAATAGCCATGAATCGAATTCGGCAGACGAGACGGCGACACCGTTTTGGACGCGGCCATCATAGCCTGCGCAATCACCTGACCGCCATACACGCGGCCAGTGGGGAAATACAGGCTTTCACCATTCACATACGTATGGTTGCGGTACATGGACGGCGTGCCCAGTTGAAGTACCTTTGCTAACCGTTGCAATGGCGTGATTGCCGTTTCTGTCATGACACTCCTCGATTCTTTTGAGTCGCATAGGTAACGCTTCGTTCCGGATTCGAGTCTACGCAAGGGCGGTAAATTTCGCCGGATTGTTTTGTAACGAATGCGTGAGAAGCGTGAACGGCAGGTAATCGTCAAACGATTCACATACGGCAAAGCGCCGCACTTCGTAACGAAGCACGGCGCTTTACTGAAATACGGGGTTAACCGGCCCCTCAATTGTGGACTTGCTTTGCAAGGCTCATTTGTTACCCTCGTTCGGCTGTCGCCTCACTCAGACTAAGCCTACAGACAGTCCACAGGACTGTCTGCTTAACGGCTAGCCTGTGGTCCTGCAATTATGGTCTTGCTTCGCAAGGCTCATTGTTGCCTTCGTTCGGCTGTCGCCTCACTCAGGCTAAGCCTACAGACAGTCCACAGGACTGTCTGCTTAACGGCTTAGCGCGTTAGCTTGCGATGGAGACGGTGGGGGCGAGCCGCGTCTTCGCCGAGACGAGCGACACGGTTCTCCTGATAGGCCTGGAAGTTGCCTTCGAACCAGTACCACTTGGCTGGGTTCTCATCATCGCCTTCCCACGCGAGAATATGCGTGGCCACACGGTCGAGGAACCAACGGTCGTGAGAGATCACCACAGCGCAGCCCGGGAAGCCAAGCAGTGCGTTTTCAAGCGATTCAAGGGTTTCGACATCAAGATCGTTGGTCGGTTCGTCGAGCAGCAGCAGGTTGCCGCCCTGCTTCAGAGTCAAAGCAAGATTCAGACGATTGCGTTCACCACCGGACAGCACGCCGGTGAGCTTCTGCTGGTCGGAACCCTTGAAACCGAAGGACGCCACATACGCGCGGGTCGGCACTTCAACGCCGGCAACCTCGATGAAGTCAAGCCCGTCGGACACGGCCTCCCACAGGTTTTTATTCGGGTCAAGACCAGCACGATTCTGATCGACATAGCTGATCTGCACGGTCTCACCGATCTTCAACGAGCCAGACGTCAACGGTTCAAGGCCGACAATGGTCTTGAACAGGGTGGACTTACCCACGCCGTTCGGGCCGATCACGCCGACAATGCCGTTACGCGGCAGCGTGAAGCTCAAATCGTCGATGAGCACGCGGTCGCCGAACGCCTTGTGAATATGCTCGGCTTCCAGCACAGTAGAGCCCAGACGCGGACCAGCCGGAATCTGAATCTCGGAGAAGTCAAGCTTCTTATTGTTACGAGCCTCTTGCTCCATCTGGTCGTAACGTTCCAGACGAGCCTTGTTCTTAGCCTGACGGGCCTTCGGCGAAGAACGCACCCAATCAAGTTCGCTCTTCAAACGCTTGGCGAGCTTGGCGTCCTTGGCGCCCTGGATCTCCATACGCTTGGCCTTCGTCTCCAAGTACGTGGTGTAGTTGCCCTTATACGGGTACAGCTGACCACGGTCGACCTCGCAGATCCACTCAGCCACGTTATCCATGAAGTAACGATCGTGGGTAACGGCGATGACGGCACCCTTGTACTGGTGCAGGAACTGCTCCAACCACAGAATCGACTCGGCATCAAGATGGTTGGTAGGCTCGTCAAGCAGCAGCAGATCAGGAGCTTCCAGCAGCAGCTTGCACAATGCCACACGACGGCGTTCGCCACCGGAGCACACCGTCACTGGAGTATCCGGATCCGGGCACTGCAGAGCATCCATAGCCTGCTCAAGCTGAGAATCAAGATCCCAACCGTTTGCAGCATCGATATCGTTCTGCAGCTTGCCCATCTCATCCATCAAAGCATCGAAATCGGCATCCGGATTGGCCATCTCTTCGCCAATCTGATTGAAACGAGCCACCTTTTCCGCGATCTCGCCGAACGCCATCTTGATGTTCTCGCCAACAGTCTTGGTGTCATCCAGCGGCGGTTCCTGCTGCAGAATGCCAACGGTATAACCCGGAGTCAAAGAAGCCTCGCCATTAGACACGGTGTCGAGTCCGGCCATGATCTTCAGCAGCGTGGACTTACCCATGCCGTTCGGGCCAACAACGCCAATCTTCGCGCCTGGCAGGAAGCTCAAAGTCACGTCATCGAGAATCACACGGTCGCCGTAAGCCTTGCGGGCCTTGATCATCTGGTAAATGAATTCAGCCAATGTTGTGTTCCATCCTTAAGAAACGTTGGAATTCCAGCGTGTTGCATGAGCGGTCAACGGAAACTCAATCAAGGATTCCGGAACGCAACCCACGCACAATACCATGCATAATTATCCCATACCCCATCTACACGGCGGTATGGGCGAAAGTCGTGCGCTCAGGCAGTAAGCGGAAGCAGCAGATGCTCATGCAAAGCAGGACGAACGATATTGTCGAAATCGCCAGATTCCGGGCATTGAATCGCAACAACCAAACCCTGCTTCGGCAAAATCGTAGTGATCTGACCGTACGCACCATCCGCACGATATGCCCCCTCATAAGGCGACATCCAGAACTGATAGCCATAACCGCACGTCCAAATATTGCTATACGGAGTGTCGATTTGCTTGCCGGAAGCCTGCTTGACCCACGATGCGCTGACAATGCGCGTGCCATGCCAAGTGCCATCATTCAAATAGACTTGGCCAAGTTTCAACATATTCGCAAGCGACATGTAGATTCCGCCGCCTGCAATCGGATGACCTTGCGGATCGCATTCCCAAACAGGCCAACCCTGATCCAACTTGGAAAAAATCGTGCCATACAAATACTCGCCAAGACGCATGCCGGCAGCCTGCTCCAACATGCGGCCCGCCAAATCAGAATCCGCAGACGAATAGCAGAACGTGCTGCCGGGCTCCACCTCAACCCTGCGAGAGAACATGTACCGTAAATAATCAGGCGCACCAACACCACTGCGCCGGTCAGGGTTCATCAAATACGCATGATTGAAACCGCTCGACATAGTCAGCAAGTGCCTCAGCGTGATCTGACCCAACTCCAATTGCGCATCGGAGGGAACATACTCGGGGAATGAGTCGACCAATCGCGAATCGAGCGACAGCAAGCCATCTTCGATCGCAATGCCGATAGCCGTCGAAACATAACTTTTCGTATGGGAATAAATATTGCGATCCTGGTCGGGAACGAAATGACGTTCCGCGATAATGGCGTCGCCATCCGCAATCGCAACGGCTTCGACGGGCAGGGACTTGCTTTCAATGAGTTTGACGAAATCGTTGAACATATCGATGGCACCCATGAAATCTCCTTTGACACTGCCCTACGGTGCATTACGGAAACTGTAACGTAAGGCGGTTACGTACGATTGTTACATCAAACGATTTTTCCTAAGCCTGTCGCTAGATAGAGCGCCCGAAAAGCCGCTAGGTGCCATGCCTGAAAAAGTCGTTAAATGATAATGCTAATGCTTTAAATGATAATGCCTTCGCAATGATCGATCTCGTGCTGGATGATCTGCGCGGTGAAACCAGTGAATGTGGCATGGCGTTCGCGGAACTTGCGATCCGCATACGAGACCTCGATGCGCTGGTAGCGCATGGTTCGGCGCTCGCCTTTGAGGGAAAGACAGCCTTCGGAAGCGTCGTAGGCACCGTCCTGCGCGGTGATGCGAGGATTGAACATGACAGTGATACGGCCACCTAAATCCTCGTCCACAAACGCGATGATGCGTTTGGGCATGCCGATCATATTGGCCGCCATGCCCACGCAGCCATTGCGATTCGTGTCAAGCGTGTCCTTCAAGTCCTGTGCCACGGCTAAATCCGCTTCGGTGTTTTCGGCCTCGACGGACGGTTGGCTCAGAAATGGGATAGACGTCATGATTTCACGCTGCATGTGGTGCTTCCTCTCGCTGGTTCCTTTGCTGGTCTGCCAACATTGTATGGCGTTATTGTGCGACGCCGTACGGCGATGGAACGGATGACCGGTTCGCGCCTATCCATTTACGAAATGTCTCATGGCGATTTTGAAATGTGGGACCGCAATCGACGTAATATGCTTGGAACCATGGATGACATGCCTCAATATCGGAAATACATGACGCAGGCGCTGGAACTGGCCCATAAGGGAGCCGGTTGGGTGAATCCGAATCCGTTGGTCGGCATGGTGGTGGTTCGCGACGGCGAGATTCTCGTAGCCGGATACCACGACCGCTACCGCGGACCGCATGCGGAACGCATGGCCTTCGACTACGCCGACAAGCATGGTATTGACATGCATGGAGCCACGGTCATCGACACTCTCGAACCTTGTTGCCATGTCGGATCGCAGCCGGCATGCACCGATCTAATTCTTTCGCACGGCATAACGCGCGTCGTGGTCGGTTCGATCGATCCGAATCCCATCGTGGCCGGCAAAGGACTTCGTATTCTTGAGGAAACCGGTGTGGAAGTGGTATATGACGTGATGCGGGCGGAATGCGACGCCATCAATCGCCATTTCTTCCACTACATCACCACAGGAATGCCGTACATTGTGGACGGCAGAAAACATGCGGAGGAATCTGATGCCGAATATGCTGTACGTCGACGCGGGCTATATGACACGTATGCGGCGGTGTTGGGTATATGTCCGACTGGTGGCCGTGCGGGTGTCCCGGGTAATTCGAACGGTACGGAAGGATCGGTGGGAAGTGCCGCACGCCTTCCGGGTCGGACGGATCAGTTGGATGTTCCGGATGGTGCCTTTGCCCATTTCGACGGGCCGGTCCAAGCTGTGGATGCTAACGAGGTGGTGGTCGGAAGGCACAAGCCGTTGCATCTCGACATCCGTGCGCTCGCCGATACGGAACCCGACGAATGGCTGCGCGAACTCGGCCGCCGCAAAATCGATAGCCTCGTCGTCGATGATGATGACGTTTTCGAAATGCTGTCTTCGATCTGACGAAAAAGGTGATATGTCTATGCCGTGTTTTCAGTTTGAAATGTCCTATATGTGGCAGTTTTTGGCATTTCAGAAAAATGATTTCCGTTATATGTGGCAGTCTCCCAAGGAAAATCTCGTCTGGGGGGTACTGATTGGGGTCTTTTGAAGCTTGAAACCAGTCTTGTCTGCCACATATAGCGGTTTTGGTTTGTCCGGGGATGGCAAATCTGCCACATATAGTGGCTTTCAGATGAGAATCTTTCTGCTTCCATTGGCGAGAGACGTTATGCGGATGTGTATCCTTCCCGAGGGCATTCTTTGACAGAGCATGATGGGCTTGCTTAATCGTTGGCTCATCCGGTCGGCCACGCGTTGCGCGAGTGCCCGTTCCTCGAAGTCGTTCATAAGGTTTTCGGCGGTCACTTGAATGTATGCCCAACCGTCATCTTCTAAGGCTTCACGTCTCTTGCTGTCGGCGAGCCATTGGCCGGCATGCCTGATTGAGACGAACGTGCGCTGCTGCGCTGCTGCGGGATACCATGGCACGGGTAGAACATCACGTTGAAATGAGGATGTATGGGCGAGCCGTGTGTGATTGAAAACGTGTGTTTCGTAGGTTCGGATAAGCCGGTCGACATTGCTGTCGGTCATGGGCGAATAGCTTCGGTGCGACCTTCGGAAAGGCCAACGGATGCTGCTTCGAAGATATGGGTGATTCCCGGATTGTGGGACTGCCACACGCATTTCACGCAGTGGTCGTACACGTTGGGACGGCTCGATCTGATTGATGCACGCAGTGCCGGCGAAGCGCTCGACATGTTGCGTCGACACTTGGAGGAGCGTCGTGAAAGCGGCGCAATCGACCCGAACCAATATGTGGTCGGCATGCGCTTCCGGCATTCCCTGTGGTCCGATGACGCCCAGCCGACCCTGGCCGCGATCGATGCGGCGGCGGGAGAACAGCCGGTGGCGCTGTCAAGTGCCGATATGCATTGCGGTTGGGTGAACTCTGCCGCCGCGCGCAAGCTTGGCGTAGATGTGGACGAATCCGGACTCGTCGGCGAGCTTGAGTGGTTCGACGCCTACTGCAAGCTGGACAAAGGACCTGGTGCGGCCAATGAGCTGATGCATCTGTTGCGCAACGCCGAACACGACGCTGCGAGCAAAGGCGTGGTCGGCGTGCGCGACTATGAGATGGCGGAGAACATCGACACGTGGATTAGCCGATTCTCGCAAGGGCTTGATGGTCTGCGTGTCGAGGCTGGCATATATCCCGAACGACTCCAACAGGCCATCGATGACGGCTGGCATACCGGCAGTGAACTTCCGGGCAGTCACGGGCTTGGGCATGTCGGTGCGATGAAAATGATTTCGGACGGTTCGCTCAACACTCGTTCCGCCTATTGCTCCACACCATATTCGGGGGTGTCGCCGGAAACGTTCGGTACGCTCAGCTATTCGCCGGAACAGATTGAATCGTATATGCGTTTGGCTACGGAGCATGGTTTCGATATCGCCTGTCATGCCATTGGCGACGAGGCGAACGCCATCGTGCTCGACTGTGCGGAACGCACGCATGCGCATGGTTCCATAGAACATGCGCAAATGCTTAAGGAGCGCGATATTCCAAGGCTGGCACGCTTGGGTTTGGCTGCGAGCGTCCAGCCTCAGCACGCCATGGACGATCGTGACGTCATCGCGCGATTCTGGGGCACCCCCGCCGGAATCCCCTACGCATTCAATAGTCTGCATAAGGCGGGGACCAAACTGCTCATGGGGTCGGATGCGCCGGTCGCGCCGCTGGATCCATGGCTGGCCATCTCCGCGGCGGTATTCGGTACGGAAAGTTCCGACCGCGAGCCTTTCCAACCTGAGCAGTGCCTTGATTTTGAAACGGCGCTCGCTTCGTCCACCGCGGTCGGACGCGTGGCTTTGCGGGACGCAGACGCGGCCGATTTGGTGCTTCTGGACTGTGATCCGAGCATAATCGATTCTCCGGAGGCCATGCGTGCCATGCCCGAGCATGTGCTTGGCACTATGCTTGCCGGTCGCTGGACGTACCAACAGGCTGAATGAAAACCGTTATGTGTGGCAGATTCCACGGTGCTGGAAAAGTCAAAATCGCTATATGTGGCAGACCTGAGATTTCTTGACGGGATTTTTCTATAGATTTATAACCCCGAATGTAGTGTGAATCTGCCACATATAGCGCAAATCGGATTTTGAAGATGCCTTAATCTGCCACATATAAGGGATTTCAGATGATTGGTGTGCCCGTGCAAGATGAGTATGGCGTGCGAGTCCACTCGGATAGGAGGAAGACCGCACCTCTGAGTGGAGGATACGGCCTTCCTGATGTGATTTTGAGTGAGAATCACTGCACAGCGGCGAGTGCCTGATCGAGGTCGGCGATGATGTCATCGGCGTTTTCGATGCCGCAGCTCAGGCGCACCAGGTCAATGCCAACGCCGGCCTCGACGAGCTGCTCTTCGGTGAGCTGACGGTGCGTGGTGCCTGCCGGGTACAGGGTGCAGCTGCGCGCGTCGGCCACGTGCGTGGCGATGGACACCATCTTCAAATGGTCGAGGAACGCGGACACCTTTTCGCGTCCGCCAGGCACGCCGAAGGAGATGACGCCGCAAGTGCCGTTCGGCATGTACTTTTCGGCCAACGCATGGTATTTGTCTCCCTCAAGGCCCGGAAAGCTCACCCAGCTGACGCGCGGGTCGGCGCTCAGCCACTGTGCCACCTTGAGCGCGTTCGCGCAGTGGCGCTCCATGCGTACTCCCAGGGACTCCAAATGCATGCCCATGATCCACGAGTTGATTGGTGCCGGTGTTGAGCCGAAATCGCGCATGAGCTGTGCGGTGGCCTTGGTGATGTAAGCGGCCTTGCCGAAGTCCTTGGCATAGGTCACGCCATGGTAGGAGTCGTCCGGCGTGGTGAGTCCGGGGAATTTCTCCGCATGCGCCATCCAGTCGAAGTTGCCGGAATCCACGATCGCACCGCCCACGCAGGAGCCGTGACCGTCCATATATTTGGTGGTGGCGTGCGTGACGATATCCACGCCATACTGGAACGGTCGGCAATTGACGGGCGTCGGGAACGTATTGTCGACGATCAGCGGCACGCCGTGACGATGCGCCGCGTTCGCGAACTTTTCGAAATCAAGCACGATGAGTGCCGGATTGGAGATGGATTCGCCGAAGACCGCCTTGGTGTTCGGCTGGAATGCCGCTTCGAGCTCTTCTTCGGTGCATTCCGGGCTTACGAACGTGCATTCGATGCCCATTTTGCGCATGGTCACGTTGATGAGGTTGAACGTACCGCCGTAGATTGCGGAGGATGCGACGATGTGGTCGCCGTTGTTGCAGATGTTGAACAGTGCGAAGAAGTTCGCCGCTTGGCCGGATGAGGTCAGCATTGCGGCCGCGCCGCCTTCCATTTCACAGATTTTCGCGGCGATGGTGTCGTTGGTTGGATTCTGCAGTCGAGTGTAGAAGTATCCGGATTCGGATAGGTCGAACAGTCGGCTCATCTGTTCGCTTGACTTGTATTTGAAGGTTGTCGCCTGAATGATCGGGGGAGTGCGGGATTCGCCGTTGCCGGGCTGGTAGCCTCCCTGCACGCAGATGGTGTCGACGTTTTCGCTCATGGATTCCTTCTTTCGATTGCGCGCTTCGTTGCGTAGCGCTGCGATGCAACAAACATGTTCACCTTATCACTGAGTTGACAATTGACTATTTTTTCAATGGAAACGCCGAATAGTTCACTGAATTGACAAACTTAGGAAGTTGATTTTATTATGTACATCAAGACAGGCGGGAATCCGCTTGACGGGAAAAGCAAGGTCTTACGAAAGTAAAAACCAATAGCAAAGGAGCAACCCATGGGTCTGTGGGATATCGAAAAGATTCCGTATGTCGGTCGCGAAAAGGGACCGCAGGAGGGTCTGGCTTTCCATTATTACGATGCCGACAAGGTTGTTGCCGGCAAGAAGATGAAGGACTGGCTGCGCTTCGGCGTCGCTTGGTGGCACACGTTCGATCAAGAGCTGGTCGATCCGTTCGGTACTGGTACCGCCCAGCGTCCGTGGTACGGCAAGTACTCCAATGCTGAGGATGAGGCCCTGGCCAAGGTTGACTATGCCTTCGAGTTCTTCCAGAAGCTCGGCGTCGAGTACTTCTGCTTCCACGATCGCGACATCGCTCCGGAAGGCGATACCCTGCGCGAGACCGACAAGAACCTGGACAAGGTCGTCGACAAGATCGAAGAGAACATGAAATCCACCGGCATCAAGCTGCTGTGGAACACCTCCTCGCTATTCACCAACCCGCGCTTCGTGTCCGGCGCTTCCACCTCCCCGTTCGCCGACATCTACGCTTACGCCGGCGGTCAGCTGAAGCACTCCCTGGAGATCGCAAAGCGTTTGGGTGCCGAAAACTACGTGTTCTGGGGCGGTCGTGAAGGCTACGAGAACCTGTGGAACACGCAGATGAAGCGTGAGCAGGAGCACATGGCCAAGTTCTTCCACATGTGCCATGACTACGCGAAGGAAATCGGTCTGGACGCCCAGTTCCTGATTGAGCCGAAGGCCAAGGAGCCGACGATGTTCCAGTACGACTTCGACGCCGCCACCGCCATCAACTTCCTGCGCACCTATGATTTGATGGACGTCTTCAAGCTGAACCTGGAAGGCAACCACGCCAACCTGGCCGGCCACACCTACCAGCACGAGATCCGCACCGCCCGCGAGGCCGGCGTGCTCGGCTCCTTGGACGCCAACCAGGGCGACAAGCTCATCGGCTGGGATATGGATGAGTTCCCGACCGACCTGTACGAGACCTCCACCGTCATGTGGGAAGTCCTCGCCGAAGGCCAGATCGGCCCTCACGGCGGCCTGAACTTCGACGCCAAGCCGCGTCGTACCTCCTTCACCGCCGAGGACCTGTTCCGCTCCCACATCGCCGGCATGGATTCCTTCGCGGCCGGCCTCCTGGTCGCGGCCAAGATGCACGAGGGCAAGGTCATCGAGAACCTGCAGGCCGAGCGCTACAGCTCCTTCGATTCCGGCATCGGCGCGACCGTCGAGAACGGTACCGCCTCGCTGGCTTCCCTCGAAGAGTACGCTCTGGATATCCCGCAGTCCAAGCTCATCGAGACCACCAAGTCCGATCACCTCGAATCCGTCAAGGCTACGATCAACAACTACATCGTCGAAGCTCTGGCCGAGGCCTGATCTCGCGATAACAGCCTGACCCAGCTGCAAATCGGGTCATAGTACGAGCCGGGGCGCACTCCGTCCCGGCTCGCCTTTCATCATCTCTCCCTCCTTATCTTTCCTTCCGATTCCTTGCGTGAGCCGTTCGTTGACTGTGTTGTCTGCGGACGGCTTCCGCATGCTTAAATATGGGATATAGGATTGATGTCCTCTAACCGGTATCTTCATCTCACGATTCGTAAATTAATAAGAAAAGGGGAATCGTGAGGTCAAATAAAGAGGAACGTGCGACAAAATAAAGAAATCGTGCGATTCTGATTTTGACGCAAAATGGGTGCCCGTCACGGTTTGGGCTGTGACGGGCACCCATTTGTGCATGTTGGATCATTCGCGATTCACGATGGCCGATTGGTTAGCCGCGTGCTTTTACATAGGCCTTGTACACGGCTTCAGTCGGTTCGCCGGTTTCCACGCCGTCGATGGTGAGCTGCCATGCGGGCGGTTCCGTTTCGCCGGACAGCACCCAGGCGGCCTGACGGGCGGCGCCGATGGCAACATACTCGTCGGTGGTCGGGCGGGTCACGTCCATGCCGAACACGCTCGGCGCGAGTGTGCGGATTGCCTCGGACTTTGCGCCGCCGCCGATAAGCAGAATGCGTGAGATTTCAGCGCCGAGCGAGCGAATAAGCTCCAGACAGTCGCGCTGGGAGCACAGCAGGCCCTCGACGAACGCGCGGGCCATGTTCTCGCGTGTGGTGTTGGCCAGCGTCATGCCGGAAAGGGTTGCGGTGGCATCCGGGCGGTTCGGAGTGCGCTCGCCGTCGAAATATGGCACCAGCGTAATGCCGCCGGCACCCGGTTCGGAAGCGAACGCCAGCTGGGCGAGTTCTTCATAGTCCACGCCGAGGGCCGCGCGACCGGCGTCGAGAATACGAGAACCGTTGATGGTGCAGGCGAGCGGCAGGTAGTGGCCGGTGCAATCGGCGAAACCGGACACTGCACCGGTCAGATCGTAGGTCGGATTTTCGGAAATGGCCGCGGCCACGCCGGAAGTGCCCAACGAAACGGAAATGTCGCCCACGCTCATGCCAAGTCCGAGGGATGCCATGGCGTTGTCGCCTCCGCCCGGTGCGATGATGCAACCGCCCTCAACGTTCTTGCCGGCGATTTTCGGGCTTACCTTGACTGCGGCGACGTCACGCGGTCCAAGCACGGTCGGCAGCATGATCGCGTCGGCATGCTTGCGTGCCGCTTCGGCACCTTCCGCTGGTTCAAGCACCATGGCGATCAGATCGCGGCGGTATTCGTTGGAAGCGGCATCGTAATAGATGGTGCCGGAAGCATCGGAACGGTCGGTGAACAGAGCTTCCAAGTGTGCGTTCTCGCCTTCTGCGACTGGACCGTAGCCTGCGATACGCCAGCTCAGCCAATCGTGCGGCAGGCAGATCGCGGCGATCTTCTTGGCGTTTTCCGGCTCGTTTTCAGCCACCCACGCCACTTTGGTCAGCGTGAAGGAAGCAACGGGGGAGGATCCGACGGCCTTGACCCAGCGTTGCTTGCCACGCGCGATCACATCTTCCGGTTCGCCCTCTTCGGCGGGAGCCTCGCCCATCTTCTCGATGAGGGCCGCGGCCTGCGGCGCCGAGCTTACGTCGTTCCACAGCATGGCGTCGCGAATCACACTGCCCTGCTGATCGAGAATCACCATGCCGTGCTGCTGACCGCCGACGGCAAGTGCCTCAACGTCGTCAAGTCCACCAGCCTGTTGGGATGCCTCAAGGAACGCGTCCCACCAGTATTTCGGGTCGACAGACGTGCCATTGGGGTGCTTGGCCTGGCCGAAGCGCACCATTTCGCCGGTTTCGGCGTCGGTCACGCGCACTTTGCAAGACTGGGTCGAGGTGTCGACGCCGGCCACGAGAGTTCGAGTCATTGTGCCTCCTTGCAGTGAGCTGGCGCAACACGATGCAAGGAAAATGCACCGTTCGCCACCTCATTTAGTTAGATGAATGAACTATAATGTCTAGTGTACCATCATAAAGTGATTTAACTATTGAGACGGTGCGCTTTTTCGGCAAAACGCGTCAAAGAGGAGGGAACCATGGCTTCACTGCGGAGTATCAATCAAGACGATTTGCGAAACCATAATCTTTCCGTGGTGCTCGACTCGCTGTTGCGTGCCACCGAACCAATGAGTCGCGCCGATCTTGCCAAGAAAACCGGATTGACCAAAGCGGCCATGTCGGTACTGGTGTCGTTGATGCTCGACAATGAGATTCTGGTGGAAGGCGAGCCTTCCGGCCAATCGCTGTATGGGCGCCCCAGCATTCCGCTTGAAATCAAAGGTGGACGCCTATGCGGCATGGGATTGCAGGCCAACACCGACGGTTATGGCGTGGTGGTGCTCGATCTTGACGGTTCCGTTGTGGGGGAGCAGCGGGTCGACGCCGACATGGCCAACGCCGACGAGCAGGCGATTTTCGCCCGTCTCGACGAACTGGCTTTGCAGCAGGAAGAAGCGCTTGCCAAGAAAGGTTATGTGCTTGCCGGTACCGGTTTGGCATTGCCGGGTCTCGTCACCGATGATCTGCGATTGCTTGGCGCGCGCAATCTCGGTTGGGAACGTTTGGATCTCAAGCAGTTCGATGTGGTCAGGCGACTTGATCCTGTTGCCTGCAACGAGGCCAATGCCGCCGCGTTGGCACAGGTTCCCGGCTATGCCACGCAGCGTAAGGATTCTGGGCGGATCAAGCCGACGGATTCGTTTATTTACATGTCGACCGACGTGGGTATCGGCGGTGCAGTGATCCGTGAGGGACGTGTGGTGAGCGGCGATCATGGTTTCGGCGGCGAATTGGGTCATGTTTCCGTCGACATGCGTGGTCCGGTCTGCCGTTGCGGCCGTCGCGGCTGCCTTGAAGTGTATGCGGGCAGGCGTTCCATGGTGAGCGCGGCCGGAATCGCCAGCAGTGACGCCGCCGCGACACGCAGTGCCATCGACGAACTGATCAACCGTTGGCAACAGCGTGACGCGCAGACCGTGGCCGTTGTGGAAAAAGCGTTGGAGGCCATATCCTCCGTAATCGCATCAACCATCAATGTCTGCGACGTCGACGTGGTGATGCTCGGTGGTCTGTGGGCACGTTTCGAACCTGAACTGATCCGCAGGATCGAACGCATGGTACGTCCGCAAGTGCTGGCATATCCGGAAGTCGAAGCGAGCGTGCTCGTGGCTGACGTCGTTGACCGTCCAGCCTTGATGGGCGCGGCCGAAATCGGCTTGCGGCGCTTCATCGACAACCCGTTGCGTTTCATGGGGCAAAACTAGTCCACCCATTTGCTAAACTTGCCGAGTTGGCATGTTCGCATGTTGCAACGTGGGGCGTTAGCTCAGTCGGTTAGAGCATCGGACTCATAATCCGCCGGTCCACGGTTCAAGCCCGTGACGCCCCACTCTTTCCAAAGTCAAGACTTCTGATATAATCTGCAAGGTTATCCGGTTCACGCTCTGCCATAGGGGCTCAGCGACCCGGGTCCCCCGAATCTCTAGGAGACAAACTATGAAGCAGGGTATCCATCCTGATTATCACGCAGTGCAGGTTACCTGCTCTTGCGGCAACACCTTCGTCACCCGTTCCACCTACAACGGCGATCACATGACCGTTGACGTGTGCTCCAACTGCCACCCGTTCTACACCGGCAAGCAGAAGATCCTCGACACCGGTGGCCGCGTGGCACGCTTCGAGAAGCGTTACGGCAAGAAGGCCAAGTGAGTCTTATTGCTTAGGCAATGAAAAACGCCAGTCCGATTGTGGGCTGGCGTTTTTCATTATGCAACGGATGCGCATACGCTGACGTGCATGCGATTGGGATATTCGTAAGATGCGTGGAATGCCTGCGAAATACCGCGCTTCGGCAGCGTTTCCAAGGCACCTTATATGATGGACAGGTTGAGTGGAGTTCAGCGAAGCATTCACGCTGAAGCGTATATTGATAAGCAGATAGAAAAGGCATACATTGGCAGACGAGCAGTTCCCCGCGGCGGTTACCGCACTTGAGGAATATCACAATATCGAACAGCAGATGGCCAAGCCGGAAGTTGCGTCGGATCCGGATAAGATGCGTAAGCTGGGACGTCGTCACGCTGAGTTGGGCGTCATCGTTTCCGCATATACCGCATACAGGCAGGTGAAAGACGATTTGGAGGCAGCCAAGGAAATGGCCTCCGAAGATCCGGATTTCGCGGAAGAGGCAAAACGTTTGGAGAGCGAGCTTCCGGCGGCGGAAGAGAAGCTGCGTACCGCGTTGATTCCGCGCGATCCCGATGATGCGCGTGACACGATCATGGAAATCAAGGCTGGTACCGGCGGTGAGGAAGCGGCGCTGTTCGCGGGCGATTTGCTGCGCATGTACATGCGATATGCGGAAAAGCGTGGCTGGTCGGTCGCCGTGCAAAGCGAAAACACCACCGAGCTGGGTGGCGTCAAAGACGTGCAGCTTGCCATTCGCGCTAAGGGTACTCCTGCGCCGGAAGATGGCGTATGGGCGTCCCTCAAGTATGAGGGTGGCGTGCATCGCGTGCAGCGTATTCCCGTCACCGAATCGCAGGGTCGCATCCAAACCTCCGCGGCTGGTGTCATTGTGTTCCCGGAAGCTGACGAAGACGATGATGAGATTGAAATCGATCAGAAGGATCTGAAAATCGACATCTTCATGAGCTCCGGCCCGGGTGGCCAGTCCGTGAACACCACATATTCCGCCGTTCGTATGACCCACATTCCGACCGGCATCGTGGTGAGCATGCAGGATGAGAAGAGCCAGATCCAGAATCGTGCGGCCGCACTGCGCGTGTTGAAGAGCCGCCTGCTCGCCATGAAGCACGAGGAAGAAGCCGCACAGGCCGCGGACATGCGTCACTCCCAGGTACGTTCGTTGGATCGTTCCGAGCGCATTCGCACTTACAATTTCCCTGAAAACCGTATCGTCGACCATCGTACGAACTACAAGGCCTACAATCTTGACGCCGTGCTCGACGGCGATCTGCAGGCTGTGATCGATAGCGACATTCAGGCCGATGAGGCCGATCGTCTCGCCAACCAGAAGTAAGGCGTGGTGTGGCTACGGTATTCGAAACGGTGCGTTCCTCCGCGGCCGTATTGAGCGCGGCGGGCGTCGACACTCCGGAACATGACGTCAAACTGCTGCTCGCCGAAGCCTTCCACATTGACTTGCGGGACGTGGATAAGGCCATGCTTATGGGAGACGACGTTGGACATCTGAACAGTGCCTTGGCGTCCGATTCGCCAGAATCGGGCGCTTGGGCGAATGCGAAAACCACCGGGAATACCGTCGCGGCGGCCATGGAACGGTTTCATTCCATGGTGGATCGTCGAGCCAAACGTGAGCCATTGCAACACATCACCGGCCATGCGCCGTTCCGCTATCTCGATCTGAAAGTCGGACCGGGCGTGTTCATTCCGCGACAGGAAACCGAACTTGTGGTGCAGGAGGG